>OGJD01001180.1_pt1 | contig 16699 bp, 19 predicted proteins | sample 1571971 | NCBI WGS metagenome assembly OGJD01 (sample SAMEA2582117, study PRJEB24529) | metagenome | biome: Human gut stool | place: China | collected 2011
AAAAAGTGATTTCCATATCACCGGACAGCTGATGTAAAACCATCCGGAATATTCACGTCATTTCTGAAATTTTTAATGAGGAAGTTGATTGCTAAACTGACTTCTAGTTCAAAATCTTCATATGAAATTGCAAGAATAACTTCAAGCTTCAATCTAAATCTATATTTATAATCAAATAGCCATTTATAAGGTAAGCGCCAAATATTCCACCGGATTTCATACCCCTCCAGTTTAGCTTATAATAGTAGTCGAAAGATATTTAGATTATATCACTACATTTTTGGAGGATAGGTTATGTCAGTTACTCGCAAAACCCGTGTTCCAATGCCGGAACAGATCAGGCTGATTAATGAATGCCGCCAGAGCGGCATGACAGATGCTGACTGGTGCCGTGAAAACGGCATTGCAGTGAGTACCTTTTACAACTGGGTCAGCCGCTGTCGAAAAGCAACAGCGGATCAGATCCTGCCACCGAATTACGGTCATCTTGAGGATCCACGTCCGAGACAGGATGTCGTTCCCATTGACCTTGTACCAGATTCCTTTTCGGAACAACATGCGTCATCGAAGATGCAGGAAACGTACCTTGACAATTCACATACGATTGAAATTGCGGTGAAGGATATCACCATCCGTATCCGTAATGATGCCGAGCCTGCCCTGCTTACCAGAACCTTCCAGATACTTTTGGAGTCCTTATGTTAGGCGACATCTCCGGACTTGAGAAGATCTACATTGTGTGTGGCTACACCGATATGCGCAAATCCATCGATGGGCTCTGCGCCATCATAGAAGACCAGCTTAAGATGGATCCATCGTCCAGTGCTCTCTTCCTCTTCTGCGGAAGAAGACGGGACAGGATCAAAGCTTTGTTCCGGGAAGCGGACGGATTCGTTCTGATCTATAAGCGGCTGGCTATCCACGGCGGTTATCAATGGCCCAGGAAGCAGTCAGAGGTCCGGAATCTTTCCTGGAGGGAGTTTGACTGGCTGATGTCTGGAATCGATATTGACCAGCCCAAAGCACTGAAGGCGGAGTGAAAACCAGCCGTTTCCAGGTAGCATTTCCCCTTGATAACAGCCCCGTTTTTGATATAATAAGGATATGAAATCCCAGGAGAGAAACGATGGCTTCCAGTGCAAAAGATATCCAACTCAGAGAACTGAAAGATACAATCTTACAACTGAACACAATGGTATCTGAACAGACGGAACTGATCAAATCCCTCCGTCTTATGATTGATGAAAAATCCAGCCGTGAAAAAGTACTGCAGGAACAGGTAGACTATCTTACCCAAAAACTTTTCGGCTCATCCAGCGAAAGAAGATCCGAAGACATTCCAGGACAACAGAACCTTTTTGATGAAGCAGAAATAGAACAGGACCCGTCCCTGTTGGAAGAAGAAACTGTGATCAGGGAGCATACCCGTAAAAAGAAAGCAACCCATGATGATCTCTTCAAAGGTTTGAGGGTGGAAAAAGTAGTCATCCCTCTTCCGGAAGAAGAACAGGTCTGTCCAGTCTGCGGTACGCAGATGGTACTGATCGGCGAGGAGTATGTCCGCCGGGAACTGGAATTCGTTCCGGCCACATGCAAAGTCATTGAATACTACAGCCAGAGTTATGGATGCCCCTCCTGTAAGGAAGGCCTTGGAGATACAGAAAAACCTGTGATCATAAAGTCCCAGGTTCCGGCGGCCCTGGTTGGGAAAGGCCCTGCCTCGGCATCCGCTGTTGCGTGGACGATGTACCAGAAGTACGCCAATGGGCTCCCCCTTTACCGCCAGGAAAAGGACTGGAAACAGTATGGCGCCCAGATCAGCCGGACCACCCTTGCCAACTGGATCATCTACTGTTCACAGAACTATTTCCAGCCAATGTATGATTACTTCCACCGGAACCTGTTGAAACGCGGTTTTGCGATGGCAGATGAGACAAGAGTCCAGGTGCTGAATGAGGAAGGACGTAAAGCCCAGTCCCAATCATTTATGTGGCTGTTCCGAAGCGGTGAGGATGGACTTCCGGTACTCATCCTGTATGGCTATTCCCCGACCAGGAGCGGCAGCCAGGCAAAGGAATTCCTGGACGGCTACAGCGGGTATCTGGAAACCGACGGTTATCAGGGGTACAACAGCCTGCCAGGGATCAAACGGTGTTCCTGCTGGGCCCATATCCGCCGGTATTTTATCGATGCCGTTCCGAAAGGAAAGCAGTATGATTACAGTCAGCCTGCAGTACAGGGTGTCCAGTACTGCAACCGTTTGTTTGCCATAGAGGACTCCATTAACAAAAAGTACCCCGGTGATTATGAAAAGCGCAAGCAGCTGCGCCTCGAGAAGGAAAAGCCCGTTCTGGAGGCTTTCTGGTCATGGCTCAACCAACAGAAGCCTGTCCTGAATACCCGGATGGACAAAGCAGTCAACTATGTTCTCAACCGGCGAGATACAGCAGAGACCTATCTGGAAGATGGACGGTGCAGTTTCACCAATAATCTCAGCGAGAATGCGATCCGCCCATTTGCAGTAGGTCGGAAGAACTGGCTGTTCAGCAATTCCGTAGAGGGAGCCAATGCCAGTGCAGTTGTATACACAATGGTCGAGATGGCCAAAGCACACAATCTGAATATTTATGGATATCTCAAATTTTTGCTGGAGCACCGACCGAACCAGAACATGACCGACGAAGAGTTGGCTGAACTGGCACCTTGGAGTGAGAAACTCCAAGCTATCAAAAATCGCATGTGAATTATAGTGAATTACTCCAACTCACAAAGGGCTAGGGTAATTTTAAATTTTACCGCGTTATTATTTGGCGCTTACTTTATAAGTATAAAATAGCAGCAAGAAAGTTTTCACTACTCTCTTACTGCTATCAAGTCTCTAATATGGAATCTCGTTATGAAATTCTTATTTTTCTATTCCTAGTTTTATTTTAACTTATCTACTAATTAAAACTTCTAACTTTTATTAATTTCAAATTTTATCAGAACTCTTATAAAACTAGCTCTGCTCAGTTATACAAACTGGGATTTTTCCAACTCATCGACTTTTTGTAGGCTTTGAAAAAAATAAAAGATATATTCCAAAACCAATTTTAATCAGTCCGTCAATAAATGCTAAAACAATGAATGGAATTATTGGAAGAAATATTCCTATTATAGCATTAGCAGAACATAAAATTGCAATCCCTATCATTGAAATACCATGAACAAAATAGAATGGTATAAAATGAATTCCAACAGCAAGAAAAGTCATTAGCCAAATCATTCTCCAATTCTGCATTGGAAAAAATGAACCTGCTAAAACAAACATGAGTGGAAACAAAATAGCTATAGAAAAAATAGCCATATTATTTTGAAATTTCGACGATTTCCCATAGGATAATTTTGTTACCACTTTTTTGTTTATTACAGATAAATAAAATCCAACAATAAAACCTACAGTAAATATAATAGGGTGTATTTTTTTCTCTCCGCCAAAGATAGCAGAAACTATAATAACTACACCAATAATGATAAACCACAAACCACAACATCTTTTGTCATTATATTCTCGGATTTCATCTTTTTGATAGCCTAAAAATCCCACACACTTTCCTCCTCAAATTCCTATTTGCTTAGTGCTTTTCATCTTACCAAACTGAGATTTTTCTTAGAAATCACAGCAATGCTATTCTGATAAACTTTCAAGAATTGAAATATCATGAATATCTTTATCTCTTAATTCATAGCCGGAATGAAAAATCTTTTGCCCCTTTAAGGATATACAAGGAATTTTTTTCCCTTCAAAAAAAGCAAAACCAAAGTAGTCTTTCTCAAACTCGTACCAGCCACCCTCTAAATCAGCTTGTTTTGAAGTTCCATCCTCATTTAAAACAAATGGATGAATATCTAAGTAACCAAATTCATCACTATATAATTCTATCCTGACTGGTCTCCAATCTGTATCAATTTTATAGCCCAAATTCAACAACACATCTAACAATTTTTCTGTATATTGAGCATCAAAATTTATATCTATATCTCTATGAATTCTTGTCTGTTTACCCGCTAAAATATCTACCCCCCATCCGCCATCCAACCAGTATGTAATTCCAGTATTTTCAAATAACTCTATTACTTTCATTAAATCTTCTTTTGTTGTTATTTCTTTGTTATTCATACAAAATCTCCTCTACACTTTCAAAGCCCAAATGGTTTCTCTTCCTTCTTCAGGATGCATATTTATTATACTTTATATTTTTATACTTTGCTAGTAAACTCACTATAGCCGTGCTTACATTTGATTCTTAATTATTGTGCTACCTGTCTTATCCAATCATCAAGAAATTGCATTTCTTCTTCTGTATGAAACCAATGTTCTCCATTCCTCATAACAGTAAGTGTTGCATTATTTTGCTTTGCAAATTCAGATATTGTTTCATAAGAAGATAAATGATCCTTCTCACCATATAAAATGTATGTTGAAATTGCCCAAGTAACGGGGTTTTTCCTTACATAGCTGAGATACTCCCACGAAAGAGTCTCTCCAAAGCTGGTTTCGATTTCTTTCTTCGTTTGGAGTTCTTCTTCTGTAACATTTGCCCACTGCATCATATCGCCAATTAATCTTTCCATATTTACAATAGGCGAAATAAAATATGCTCTTTCTATCTTCTTCTCTGACAAAGAATTCATAGCAAAAAAAGCACCTATACTATTTGCAATTATTTCAACAGACTTATAGTTCTGACAAATCGAATCAAATAGTAATGGGAATTCTTCTTTTGCTTCCCAAGGAAATTGTGCTGCATAATTAAGACCAATCACATCACAATCACTAAAAAGAGGAATATAGTGTGCTGCTTCTCCTGCATCTCCTCCTTTTCCATGTATATAAATAACCGCCTTTTTCATAAAACGATCCTCCACAAATTTCTATCTATATATCTATATAAGAAACAAATTCATCTGTTAGACTCATAAAAACCATTATAAAAATTCATTGCATTTTGTCACAAAGATAAATCACAACAGTTGTAGAAGCTCTGTATGAATATATCCATTTGTTCCTACTACACTTCCTCCTTTTTTTGGATTCAAATCTCTTCCCATAAAATCGGTTACTTTTCCACCCGCTTCCTGTATTAAAAGCATACCAGCAGCATAATCCCAAGGATTCAAATATATTTCAAAATACCCTCCTTGTCTTCCACAGGCAGTATATGCCAGTTCCAATGCTGCAGAACCAATTCTGCGAATATCCTGACACTGGCCAAATACCCTATGAAAGCGAGCAAAATTTTCATCTGCTAACTCTCTCTTCGCTGTTCCAATTCCAATCATTGTATCAGATAGTTTTCCTACATTCGATACATGTATCGGTTGTCCGTTTAAAAAACTGCCATTTCCTTTCATTGCGTAAAACACATCTTCACGAAAAGGATCATATATAATTCCCATAACAATTTCATCCTGCTGGCAAAGAGCTAAAGATACTACACTATGTTGATAGTCATGCATTAAATTTGTGGTTCCGTCAACAGGATCTAAAATCCAAAAACTATCTGCCTTCATATTCTGTAACCCTGTTTCCTCTCCGAGAAATTGAATATCAGGTGCCAGAATAAATAATTCTTCTTTTAAGAAGTTTTGAACTGTAATATCTACTTGTGTTACATAGTCTGCAATCCCTTTTTCTTTCACATCTGAAACCATTTCACGATTCAATATAAACTTCTTTGTCTTTTTTACTAATTCAATTATTTCCTGAATATCCATCATCCTTGCCTCCCTATTGTTCTCAAAATAGACTCTGTAAATATACACGTCGCTTTTATTTTCCATCGTAGTATTCATTCAGAATTCTCGCTAATTCTTTTGGATTTTCTTCGTTTACAACATGTCCAGTTTTTTCTATCATGCACAATGCTACATTTTCTATATTTTCTGAAAAATAGTATGCGGACTTTTTATTCGCACGATCCTTCTCTCCGCAAATTACCAAAACAGGACATTTTATTTCTTGTATTCTGTCAGCAATTTCTAATTTCTTAATAGAATTTCCCAAGGCAAAGGTATCCTTTTTATCAAATGCCATTTCTTTAAAAACGGATTTCGGGAAAAATCGAAATATTACATTTTGAATTTCAAATGCTACTTTCGGAATTTTATGGGGCGTACCAATTACGACAAGAGTTTTTACCTTCTCCGGAAAATCCAATGCATAATTCATAGCTATGATCCCACCTAACGAAAGACCAACCAGATGAATCTGTCCATCAATTCTGCTACAATATTCAACAAACGAAGTATATAAGTTCTCATAGGTTGCATCTTGTCTATTTAGAATGGAACATAGATCCGGACACAAAATATCTTTCTGATCTTTCATGTAAGAAATTGTTTCCTGCCAGCTTATTGCTTTATGACCAGAACCATGGATTAATATCTTCTTCACTATAAGTCTCCTGTATATTTCATAAAAAATTTGAGTGTTTAGGTTATTAACGCCCTAAAGATTCTGTTTATATGCGAAGTAGCGAACGCCTGCTCATCTACTAAAAGATAGCAAATTATTGTGTAATATAGAATTTATGATTTTAGTTTTTTCCACTCATCAGCATGTTCTATTGACTCCTGTAAACTTTTGATGTTATACATTTCTTCCAAAATAAAGTCTACATCGGACTGCCTATCTTCTTCTGGCAAAGAATAAAAAATAGGATTCTCACCATTGACATATACTAAAATATGTATGTTCAAATCACTTTGCATAATTTCCTGCATTAAATCAGAAATCTCCTCTGCATATTCCCTTTCTGCCTTTCCATCTTGAAGATATATTTTCAGCACTACTGTATATTCTGCTTTTTCTATATATTCCTCTATGCTTTCTTTTTCCGTCCACTCAGTCGAAGTCGGACGTCCTTCGATTTCAATATCATATTTTTGAATATAATTTTTATCTTCACATAAAGGCTTTGCAAGTTTTTTTATCTCATCAGAATAAAAATAAACATGATAACTATCCTCAAAAAGTCCAGTATTTCGTGCATATACAGTAGCAGTTCGTAAAGGATCATCTTTCTCTGATACTTTTACAAGAATCCAGTTCAAACCAATCTTTTCTTCTTTATAATCGGATACCTCTGTGACAGTAAAACCTTTGTCATATTTATCCTTTAATTTTGCTAATACATATTTTTGTGCTTCTTCACTTGAATTAAATTCATGTGAATAACCGCTACAACCATTCAATAGTCCCAAACAAAACACACTTGCTATAATACTCAATACAATTTTTTTATCGCATAATCACCACCACAATGTGATTTTATAATTTAACACAGTTCTACAAACTGGGATTGAACAAAATCGCTACGCGATGGCCTGCCAAGGCTGTGGCATAGCGATTTTCTGTTTTATATAACAAAACAGTGGAAAGCAAGTCCTAAAAGTAGTATTGTTAAATCACCACAAAATAACAATCAAACAGGATCGACCTCTCCACTGCCTATGAAAAGAATACCACCCTTCCACTTGGTTGGCAAGCGGTTTTATGACCCCAATGCTCCTCCGTATAAAGCAGTGTTTCTGATAACTACTGATTTTATATGGAGGATTTTATTATGTATGAAAAATATTTAGAACAGCTTGAGGAAGCCGGGAAAATCCGTAACCTCAAAGATCGTTCCATCAGTTGCTATAAAAACTATGTTTCTTACTTTCTGAAATATCAGAATAAGAATCCCAAAGAACTTACCTGTCAGGATGTCAGGGTTTTTTTGCTTGCGAAAAAAGAGGAAGGACTGAAAGCCACAACTCTGAATCTTTACAATTCTGCCATCCGTTTTTTCTATCGAAATGTCCTGCATATCCTTTGGGATGACATCACAGTTCCACGTATGATCCTAGAACATAAGCTTCCTACTGTACTGACTGCCTCTGAGATTGACCGCCTGTTAGATGCTGTTGATGATATCAAATATAAGGCTATGTTCGCAGTCATGTATTCCTCAGGTATGAGAGTTTCTGAAGTGATCCATCTTCATTATGACGATATCTCCCGTTCAAATATGCAGATCCATGTCCGGGATACCAAGAATAGAATGGACCGTTATACCATTCTCTCCAAACGTTGTCTGGATATCCTTACACAATACTGGTTTGAGAAAGGTCGTCCCCGTGGCATCCTGTTTCCGAATAAATTTACCGGTAATTATCTAACAGTCAGTACTCTGGAACAGGTAATGCGACGGGCAGTAGCTGATACAGAACTTCCAAAGGCAGCAACCCCTCACTGTCTCCGCCATAGCTTTGCAACCCATCTGATGGAACAGGGCATAGAACGGCATAACATTCAAGCACTGCTTGGACACCGTGATCCGAAATCTACGGAAGTTTATCTTCATGTCAGCAACAAATCCCTCATGGGCATTCAAAGCCCTTTTGACAGGAAAGATGGTGCTGACCATGAATAAACCCACTGTCCAGGATATTTTTCGACATTTTTATACAGCATACCTTGAAAAGTATTCTCCATCCCCGGAACAGGCAAAAACTGCCCGGAACATCTTGAACTGTAAAACAGGAGCTTATGGTGCAAATATCAGTGTATGTGAAGACTGTGGTGCTGTCCAGATCCATTATAATTCCTGCCGTAACCGCTGTTGTCCCATGTGTCAGGCAGTCCCAAAGGAAATGTGGATGGATGCCCGCAGGGAAGATGTACTTGATGCACCTTATTTCCATCTGGTGTTTACAGTCCCTGATATTCTGAACCCAGTCATTTACAGTAATCAGAAACTGTTATATGACACGCTCTATCATGCAGCCTCTGCTACCATTCAAGAACTTACATCAGACCCAAAGCACCTTGGAGCTTCCGTTGGTTATATCTGCATCCTTCATACATGGGGCTCTGAAATGAACTTCCACCCTCACATTCATATGATACTGCTCGGCGGTGGACTGACACCGAAAAATGAGTGGAAAGATAATGGTACGGAGTTTTTTCTCCCTATATGGGCTATCTCCAAAGTATTTCGTGGGAAATATATGGATGAACTGAAAAATCTCTGGAATACAGATCAGCTTGAGTTTCATGGAACAGCAGAAAAATACCGTAATCATTATGAATTCAAAGAACTTATAGATTCCTGTTACGACACAGAATGGGTTCCTTACTGTAAGAAAACTTTTAACGGTGCACAATCTGTGATTGATTACCTTGGAAAGTATACCCATAGGATCGCTATCAGCAATCACCGCATCATCCATATGGATGATGAAAATGTTACTTTTTCTGTTAAGGATTACCGGAAAGAAGGACAATGGAAGGAACTGACCATTTCCGGCATTGAATTTATACGGCGTTTTCTGATGCATGTGCCCCCCAGACGTTTTGTCAGGATCCGGCATTATGGACTTCTATGTTCCCGCAGCAAACACAAAAAACTCACTTTATGCCGGAATCTTCTCGGATGCAAAAAATATCTTTCAAAGCTCAGGGATAAGGAAATGCCGGAAATACTGAAACAGCTATACAGGATAAACATCTGTGTATGTAAATCCTGCGGTGGACATCTTGGAAAACCACAACTGAGAATACCGCAAAGGTGTTAAAATCCAAATCTTTTATATGTTTTTTAAGCCTCAAAATCCTGAGGTTTTATTGTTGTATCTATTTATCTGAAAATCCTTGATTTCTGTAGCGTCTGCATAGGAAATCCTGTATAATCATGGATAAGAACAAAAGATTAAAAGTCCATAGGTAGTATCTACTCGGACGCTCACTTTGTTCAATTAGGTCAAATCGAAAATGGAGTAAACGAAGGGGCAGTTCACTGAAATGTCAAAACTGCTTTTTCGTTTACCCCATCATCGATTCTAACCTAAAGAATTTACGAAAATCTTTTTTGAATCTTATACAGCCATATACTACAAATAACAGCTATAAATAATATAAATATAACTGCAATAGAAATAGCATAATCTTTCGGTAATATAACTGCAATCACTCCAGAGAACAAAAGACAAATTCCTATCAATAAAACAGGCTTTCCTAATGCTTTTGCATATCCTTTTCTGTCGTTTGTGGTTTCAAATACTTTGCCATGAACAGAAGAATAATTTCCTTTTAATAGAGAAAAACTAACAAATATGAGAAGAGCAGAACAGAACCACATCATTATACTAAAGCCTATCATAATATATCCCTCCATCAATTCTAATTTGTTTGTTTTTCATAATATCATACTTTGTAATTATTTGCACCATTATAATTGCAAAATAACACAGACAATATCTCTACTATCTGCGTCATTCCTTTCGTGTCTTCTTGAAATATTTACTCCATTTTCTTTCAATCTTTATTCCAAATTTACTCCATTTTAAAAATCCGTTACGATATTTTGTGGTATTCTACGATACCTTTTCTTTGAAGAAAAATGTCTGCAAACCTTGATTTTAAGCGAACTTTTCAATATTTCCAAGCACTTTATTCTGTTGTGAGAATTTCTTCTCAATTATTTCAAATATATTAAGATACTTCTCTCGTATTTTCTTTGTGTTAAATATTTCCTTTCCCTTTTCAACAGCATCCTGGGACACTTTCTTAACAAGATCTGATAGTGTTATGTATTCAATCATAATTTTTCCTTTCCGAACATGCTAATAAGACCATTTATCGCCTCAAACTGCTCTTTACTAATAGTTATGTTCTCTTCCTTCATTTCTCCAAACAATATATAATCCGCCGATACTCCAAGGATTTTACAAATTACAATCAACTTGTAAATATCAATCCCGGCACAACCTCTTTCAATCCTTGAGACTTGATTAGCTGTTATATTTAAATAGGTACTTAAATCTACTGCTGTAATTCCCTTCTCAATCCTTTTTTCTTGTATTCTCCATCCAATTTGTTTTCTTATATCATCTGTAATGTCTTCAACACTATTATAACTTATTTGCTGCAATTTCTCATCTATCCTTTCGCTTCCGTTGTGGCTAGAAACGTTTGAAGGTCTGGAAAAACTCCTCCAACATGAAATTTTTAGCAAATAAAAAAGGACACATGAAAAACAGTTCCAGTCCTCAAACTGGTTTCTAATTTTTCATGCGTCCTTAGGATGGCACCTTTGCGTATCATCAGCTTACGCTTATTGCAGGTGTCTCCCATATCATGATGACCACTAATTTAATTGTCTTGTCCTGTTGCGACCAAATATCTGCCGCAGCATCTGATGTCTGACTGTATTAATCAGATATAATACTTATCCTGTTCTACTCTATCCAGTAGCTCGCCTTCCTTGAAATTCTTCAAGGTCATTACTCTGCCACAATGGTGACATTTCATCATTACTCTCGGCAGTACCAGATAATTTCTGTTACCTGTAACCATGTATGAAACTTTCATACTCTTCTTACACTTCTTACAATAAAAATCTATAACTTTTAACTCTTTGTTCAATTCAGTTCGCTCCTTATTCATACAAAATCATCAATCTACAATTCTGTACTCGTAAAGGAAAGGGAAATCACCTTTGCAAGCCTTTTGCCGGGAGTTCCGATGAATGTCTGCACATTCCCCGGCTTTGCTGATCTAAAGCCAACTGATATGAATTGTGCTGTCAGCACATAATCACATCAGGCTCCGGCTCTTTCCATAAACCACATATTGTTATCTTCATAGAAAAGGAATATTTCCTTTCCATCTACCACACAGGTATAACGCTCTCCAACGCCGCCAGCCCTTGTACTGGCTGCTCTGCGCTTGTCTTTTACTCGTGTAATCTCATACTTTCTGCCATCTTCCCATGTTATCTCTTTGGGAATGAGCAGTCCGTCCTTTGAAAACTCTGCAAGTACATCAACATATACCTTATTGCTCAATGTAATCACCTTCCTTACAAGATTGCTATTGCTCTGGAAGCATCCATCTTCCTTGCTATATAGCCTTTTTCTTCTAATATTTTCAGATGTGCATAAACACTTGAAGTCGATGCCACCCCTACCATCTTGCATATCTCCCTAATAGTAGGAGCATAACCATTCACACACTGATATTGCATAATGCTTTCATACACATTCTGTTGCTTCTCCGTCAATGGTGCTCTGTCTACCAGATCAATTCTCGCTGCTTCGCTCATGTTCCGCCTCCCTCTTTTTTACTCTATCGCTACTCGTAGTGCAGCTCAATTCCGCTTCGCTTCATTTCGCTCACGGCAGTCGCCGTATCAGATAACCAAGTCCCATATGTTTATGTGCAAGCACAACACATCTGCGCCTTGATTATCTAGCACTTCTCGTTGCTAACCTGAAAAGTATCCATGTGGATGTACTGTGTGTTCTTCTTTTGCATTGACTGCCGACAGAATCCTGTCCCGGTACATAAGTCCTCTCTGGATACTGTAAAATCCAAATCTTCTGCGTATCTCATCCACCGCTGAATCCATCTTCATCTGCTTTTCACGCTTCTCCACACTTGAGAACAAATCAATCTGTTCCCAATAATTATCTGTCACTAAATCTGCACCTCGGACACCAACACTACGGATTGGCTTGCTCCAGTTATAGTTTTCCTTAAATATCTGATAAGCGTATGCAGCTATCTCTCCGGTGATATTCGTTGCGTGGTCAATCTTTTTCTGACGGGTAAAAGAGAATAACTCATTATCCCTGACACTTATCTCAACCACTCTGCACCGGAATCCATTCTCACGAAGTCTTGCTGCAACACTCTCAGCCAGAATATAAAGAACAATCTTTACATCCTCATCGCATACTAAATCCTTTGGTGTCGTTGTGCTGTTTCCCACCGATTTGATTGGAGCGTGGGTATTCTCCAGCTTGACAGGTGAATCATCATAGCCATTAGCAAACGACCATAAGATACTGCCCATCTTTCCAAGGTGACTGTTAAGCACATCTTCATCTGCCCTTGCAAGATCACCTATGGTTTTGATACCAAATAATGCAAGCTTTCTGTTCGTACTTTTGCCAACGTATAGAAGATCTGCCACCGGAAGTGACCAAGCCTTCTGCTTAAATTCACTCTTATACATAGTTGTGATTGCATCAGGCTTCTTATAATCAGAACCAAGCTTTGCAAATATCTTATTGAAAGAAACACCAACACTTACTGTGATGCCAAGCTCTGACTTCATTCTCCTGCTGATTTCCTGTGCAATGAGCAATCCATCCCCTTTAAGGGAGCTGCTCCCTGTCACATCAAGCCAGCACTCATCAATCCCATATGGCTCCTGTCTGTCCGTATATTCTGCATATATCTCATGTGCCATTCTTGAGAACCGAAGATATAAGTCCATTCTTGGTGAAACAAATGTTATGTCCGGACAGACCTGCTTTGCCTGCCAGAGTGCCATTCCTGTTTTCACACCGTACTTCTTGGCAATATAGTCGGCTGTTAAGACAATCCCATGTCTTGCCTCCGGGTCACCGCCTACTGCCAGTGGCTTTCCTGCAAGCTCCGGATGATGCAGATGCTCAATCGAGGCATAACAACAGTTGATATCTGAATGAAGTATTACCCTGTCTCCCATCTTCATCACCTCCTGCATTTAATCTGTCACTACCATAACCTTTAGTCCAAGTATATGAGTAATGTTTCTTACAGAGCATAGTATAACCCCAAGAATAATCGACTGTCAACGGACACATATGTCCTTTTTCTCATTATATTGGATTTTTAACTTGAATAATTGGCACTATTGCTATATACTATGGAGTGAAAAGAGAGATTTGAAATCAACAAAATGAAAGAAAAGAGGCGTATGTATGTACTCAATCGGAGAAATCATTTCAACATATAGAAAAAAGAAAGGCTTGCTCCAGCAGGATCTCGCTGATGAACTGGCAAAGGAAGGCATTACCATTTCCTATAAAGCCATATCCAACTGGGAGAGAAATCTTGCTGAACCAAGCGTTACCATATTTTACAAAGTGTGTAGAATCCTTGGTATTACTAACATGTATGAGGCATATTTTGGAGTAAATCCTGCCGATCCTTTCTCATCACTTACTGATGAGGGCAGGGAAAAAGCTATGGATTATATCAATCTGCTCCATGCATCCGGAATGTATGAAAAGCAGACTGCTAAGATAATTCCATTCCGTAGCATTGATATTTTTGAAAATGCCGTATCAGCCGGAACCGGTAACTTCCTTGTAGACGGACCGAAAGAGACTGTACACATAGATGAATCTATCCTGCCGGAAGATACTACTTTCGGTGTCCGTATTAGTGGTGACAGTATGGAACCTGAATTCCATGATGGTCAGATCGCATGGGTATTACAACAGGAATCTGTTGCTAATGGAGAAATCGGCATCTTCGCTCTTAACGGAGAAGCCTATATTAAGAAATTACAAAACGATAAAGACGGAATTTTCCTTATCTCACTCAATGAAAAGTATGCACCTATCAAGGTTAGTGAAAATGACCGCTTAGACATATTTGGAAAAGTTCTTGGAAAATCTGATGCTTCTGCTATTACAGGACATTGCCGATAAAATTGCAAGCCCTTTTTATCGGACACATTATTTTGCATAATGACAATAAGAAAATATCTATAGAACTGAAAGAAGGGATTTTTATGGCGGTTACCAATAATATCAGAGAAATCCGGGAACAGCGTGGCATTTACCAGGATGACCTTGCTGCTGCTATTGGATACAGCACCAAAACTGTCGGCAGGATAGAACGTGGGGATAGCACCCCATCTGCCGAATTTATGTTGCGGATATCAAAGTACTTTAATATGCTGGTGGAAGATGTATTCCATGTAGAAGATTGAGTCGGAGCAGCAATCCGGTTCTCCTTCTATTTTGGACAGCTTTTCATGTCCTTATCAACAACTATAATTTTTTGATAAATGCTTGACTGTAAACCTTGTTTATAGCTTATTATTAAGTAAAATAGAGTTGCTCGAAAGGGGGGCATAATATGACTATAAAAGACGTAGAAGAGCGAACAGGTTTATCCCGTTCTAATATCCGTTTTTATGAAAAGGAAAAACTTATTGAGCCTTCGAGAAATGAAAGTAATGGTTATAGAGATTATTCTGAAAATGATGTGGAAAATATAAAGAAGATTGCATATCTACGTACATTGGGAATTTCTATTGAAGACATACGAAGTATTATATCCGAAAAAGTAACATTGCAGGAAATGCTTGAGAAGCAAAAGGAAGTATTAAAAAATCAGATTACTGATTTGAATAAGGCGAAACTCATGTGCGAAAAAATGCTGGATGAAGAAAGTATTAGTTATGAAAAATTACAGGTAGAACAGTATGTAACAGATTTGCATGACTATTGGAAAGATAATCGAACTGTTTTCAAACTGGATTCAGTCAGCTTTTTGTATATATGGGGAAGTATGCTTACCTGGACTATGATTACCGCACTATGCTTGATTATTGGGGCTTTGTCTTATTCTAAGTTGCCGACAGAAATTCCAGTACAATGGAGTAAAGGAGTGGCAACATCCCTAGTTAATAAAAACTGGATTTTTATTTGTCCTGTTATATGTATCATAATCCGTTATTTATTAAAACCTTTTATCTATGCAAAATTGCAAATGAACAATTATTATGGAGAAATTATAACAGAGTATTTGACAAATTATATATGTTTTATTGTGTTGTCAGTGGAAATCTTCTCCATACTTTTTACTTTCGGAGTGGTAAAAAGTGTTGTTGTACTGTTATTTGTGGACACGGCAATTTTTATTGGATTGTTAGTAGTTGGTTTGGTAAAAATGGATTTGAGAGGGAAAGAAGTTTTATGATTCAAATTTTATATTTCAGAAATAACAATAAGATACTATTTTTCCCACGCCTACTATGAGAACGGCGGCTATGAGATAGAAATTGCATATACCGGCGAATAAAAGAACCGCTGTTGCATGGTTTATTGGCTCTTCCATGTAGCAGCGGTTTATACTATGGGTTATTCAGTTAAATTTTCAGAAGGGACAATTAGAATTTTCTTTTCTATGCATTACTTATTGTATCTGTTTGTAAAATAAATATATGCATCCTCCAATGTTGCCGGAACTGACATACACTCCAATTCTGGCTGTATTTCAGAAATCACTCTTAATTGTAATCCTCCCTCAACGTATTGTTTTGATGTAATGCGATATTTACGTTCCACTTCTCTCGCTTTTTCCTCATCTGGTACTTTGCAAACCCATATTTTTCCCTGTGCTTCTTCAGTCAAATTCTTCATAGACCCAGCATATAAAAAACTGCCTTTGTGCATAATTGCAAGTTGGTTACAGGTCGCAGCTAAATCTTCTACCACATGAGTTGAAAACAAAACTGTTCTGTTCTCAGAAAAATCTACTAATAAATTTCGGATACGAATACGTTCTTCTGGATCTAATCCGGTAGTCGGTTCATCTACAATTAGAAATTCTGGTTCATTCAAAAGTGCCTGCACCAATCCAACCCGCCTTTTCATACCGCCTGATAATTGTTTCATTTTTTTCTTTCGATGTTCTATGAGACTGGTCTTTTTCAAATAATATTCTATCCGCTTTCTACATTCTGCTTTCGGGACACCTGCCAGATCTCCCATATATTCCAAACACTCCTGAACCGTCAAATTAGGATATAGTTCAATTTCCTGTGGCAGATACCCTATCTTTCTTTGGATTTTTTCATAGTTTCCTTCGCTATACAAAATTCCG
>OGJD01001186.1_pt1 | contig 16636 bp, 17 predicted proteins | sample 1571971 | NCBI WGS metagenome assembly OGJD01 (sample SAMEA2582117, study PRJEB24529) | metagenome | biome: Human gut stool | place: China | collected 2011
TTCTTGGCATGTGCTATGGTATGCAATTTATGGCGCATACATTGGGTGGCGAAGTTAAATCTGCGGACAACCGTGAATTTGGTAAAACACCTACTAAAGTGGACACTACATCTCCATTGTTCAAAGGCTTGGAAGAAGACCAAGTTGTTTGGATGTCTCACGTTGACTATGTAGCAAAAGTTCCTGAAGGCTTTGAAATTGTAGCACATACTAAGGATTGCCCTGTTGCATCCATGCAAAATACAGAACGCAAACTATATGCTATGCAATACCATGCAGAAGTATTGCACACTGAACATGGTAAAGAAATGCTTCACAACTTCTTGTACGAAGTATGTGGCTTCACAGGCACATGGACAATGGCAAACTATGCGAAATCTGCTATTGAAGATATCCGTAACACTGTAGGCGATGGCAAAGTATTGTTGGCATTGTCTGGCGGTGTAGATAGCTCCGTTGCGGCAGCGCTTATTTCTAAAGCTGTAGGCGACCAATTGACTTGTATCTTCGTTGACCATGGTTTAATGCGTAAAAACGAAGGTGACGAAGTAGAAGCAGCTTTCAAAGATTCCGGCATGCATTTCATTCGCGTAGATGCTGAAAAACGTTTCTTAGATAAATTGGCTGGTCTTGAAGATCCAGAAGCAAAACGTAAAGCTATCGGCGAAGAATTCATCCGCGTATTCGAAGACGAAGGCCGTAAAATCGGTTCCGTTGACTTCTTAGCGCAAGGTACAATCTACCCTGACGTTATCGAGTCCGGTACTGGTGAAGCAGAAGTTATCAAATCTCACCACAATGTAGGCGGCTTGCCTGCAGTTGTAGACTTTAAAGGCCTTATCGAGCCATTGCGTAACCTCTTCAAAGACGAAGTGCGTGAACTTGGTGCTGAATTAGGCTTGGCTGATTACCTAGTATGGCGTCAACCATTCCCAGGTCCTGGCCTTGCTATCCGCGTAATGGGCGAAATCACGAAAGAGAAACTCGACATCTTGCGTGATGCGGACTACATCTTCCGTGATGAAATTGCAAAAGCTGGTCTTGATCGCAGCATCAACCAGTACTTTGCAGTATTAACATCTACACGTACCGTAGGCGTTATGGGTGATTTCCGTACATACGACTATACATTGGCATTGCGTGGCGTAACAACAACAGACTTCATGACTGCTGACTGGGCACGCATCCCTTACGACGTATTGGACACAATCTCCCGTCGTATCGTAAACGAAGTACAACACATCAACCGCATCGTGTACGATATTACATCTAAACCACCTGCTACCATTGAGTGGGAATAAAATATAAGTTTTTATAAGTATTGTATTTTTTATTGGATTGGAAATATATGAAGTTATATTTCGCATGATTTGGATATATTTAAAATAAAATGGAGAAGGTTATTGATTAGATAATATGCCGAAAAGATGTCTATGGAGAATCTGTGTAGTTAAAAAATAAGTAAAGATAGATAAATGATTTAATCAATTTTCTGGCATTTTTGAAGATAAGAAGTTAAAATAGACAGTTTTTTATATTAGCTTGTGAATAAGTTCATAGATCATAAAAAATACAAGTAAGAGATTTGCTTAGAGAAATAATTATGAATTTAATTAACTCTGGTCGTAGAAAATATTGATGATTAACCACAATCATGCTTACAACTATTATTTCAATAGATGTAGATGAACGTAGGGGGCTCTGATGCAATATATTATTGGAGAATTAGATAAATATCCGGAAGGATATTGGGATTTTAAAGGGAAAATTAAAACAGGAATACATAGTATAGGAAAGTATCCAGCTACAATGGTTCCAGATATGCAGTATGAGTTATTAAAAATAATTATAAAACAAATTAAAGGTAATAACATTAAGTTGTTAGATCCGTTTTGTGGCTCAGGAACTATTTTGGCAATTGCACAAGATTTAGGGATTAATTCAACAGGCATAGATATTAATCCTTATGCTACTTTATTATCATATGTGAAAACAAACATATATAATCGTAATAAGCTGTTATATGCAATTGAAAAAATAAATACTGAATTGAATCAAGAGAAAAATTTTAATAATCATTATTTTTATAATATAGAAAAATGGTTTAGAAAGGATATAATTCAGTCATTAAGTAAAATTAGGAAATGTATAATTGCTGAGGAAGATGCAAGTATTAGAAAATTTTTTTGGGTTTGTTTGTCAGAAACAATTTTTAAATATAGTAATGATAGAACAAGTACTTTTAAGCTACATATTTTGCCTGAGGATAAAATAAATATTATACAAAATAATTGTATTGATTTTTTTATTGGTAAAGTAAAAGAAAATGCTAGTTTCTTAAACTATGAAGAAAAAAATAAAGTAAATGTTATTTATGGTGATTGTTGTGAAGTTATGCAACATAAACTACAGGAGCAGTTCGAAATCATTTGTACTTCTCCTCCATATGGTGACAACTCTACTACAGTTACATATGGTCAATCTTCAATTTTATATCTTAAATGGATTGATAGTAAGGACTTATCATGTGAATCCCATATATTGGATAAATATTCTACAATAGATAAAATTAGTATTGGGGGAAATAAAAGAACGATTTGTAATACAAATAACATACAGTCACTTAGTGAATATTTAAATAAAATATCTGTGAATAAAAGAGAAAAAGTAATTAATTTTTTTGAAGATTATTATGTTGTGTTAAAATCTATAGAAAGTTGTTTATCTAAAGATGGGTACTTAATAATGACGGTAGGAAATAGGAGTATAGATGCAATTCAGCAACCGTTAGATAAAATAACGATAGAAATAGCAGAAAATCTAGGATTAAAAATAATTTCTAAATTTAATAGAAATATACTATACAAAAAAACGCCTCTTACACTTTCTTCAGGAAAAAATGAAAAGGTTGTAAAGTCTATATCTGAAGAAACGATTTTAATATTCACAAAGTAGGAGATAATGATGAGATTATCAGTATCTGGAAAGATAATTAAGGAAATTTCAGAAAAGATTCCGAATACAATTTATGCAATAGTTGAATTGATAAAAAATTCATATGAAGCTATGGCTAATACCGTAGAAATTAACGTTTGTGACAATAACATTGAAATTTTTGATGATGGAGATGGAATGGACTTAGATGATATTCATGCGTTACTTATTGTTAGTCATAGTAATAAAGAATACGGTGTTGTCAAAAATGGCAGAATAATTTCAGGTGAAAAAGGGCTGGGATTTTTTTCTGTTTTTAAATTTGGTAGTAAGGTTACTGTACAAACTTCAAAGCAGGGGACTGATTATAGTTTTACTATAGATATGAATGAAATTGAGGGGTTAGAGGATATCCATGATTCTAATGTTGATATTTCTGAAAGTTCAAGTATCGATTTAAAAAATAATGGAACAAGAATAGTTATAGAAAATTTAAATTCGGAAGCCATAGAACTTTTTAGGAAAGTATTAGATAATTCCTCAGATTTTTTAAAATTACAGAATTCGATTATTGATGATAATTTTAAAGTTAAAATCAATAAATTATATAAAGATGCTAAAGAGATACCATCTGATATCAGCAATTCATTGGTTAAAGATAAAATCATTGCAAAAACATGTTTTCAAAGCAAAACGTATAGAGAAAAAGATGTATTTTATTATAGGATCTATATAAATGACTTGTCGTATGATATAGATATTGATCAAAAGTATAATTGTTTATTAGCTAATAATGATTTTGAAATGGAACTGGAGATAGATTATTTTAAATTTAACAGTGGTGAGTTAAAGAAAGTTTCTGACTATTATAAAGATCAGAAATTGAAAAAAATTACACCTCTAGTTTATTTTAATAATGTATATTTTAGTAATGATTTATATGATGTTGAAATTAATGCATCTAGTAGCTCAAAAAAAGTCATACGACAACAAGCAGGTATTATTAATATTTTTTTAATGAAAAAAGGGATTTTAGATTTTAATTCAGATAGAACTATGTTAATTGAATCTAGAAATCAACTTTTATTACAAGAATTATTGAATTTTATTTCTTCTTCTTCTCAAAATAAGATAAAAGAAATTGAAGAATTGGAAAAACAACAGAGACCCAAGAATAGAACAGTTAAAATGATTAAGGGTGATTCTTTAAAAGATAGTGGAATTGATGATCTTAATATTAAAAAAATATATTTTAATGATAAACCTGAAGAAACCTTTGATTCAACGAGACTTGGTAGTTGGAGAATTTTGCACAATAATGAAGATGTAACGGATATAAGTGTTATAGATTATCCAGATGCTAAAATGCGTTTTCTATTAAGTAAGTTAGAGCTTGATAAGGAGTACATCTTAGATGAAGTTTTAGAAGTGACAGATTGTAAAGGAACTAAAAAAATAAAACTAGAAGATGTAGATATTCTGCCAAAAAATAAGATTTCTTTTAATAAAAAAGACTTGAAATTTTCTGTAATGAGTCCATCAAATATTGTTTTTAAAATTAAATTTGTTGATAAGATTTCAAATAAAGCGTTTAGTTTTGATCAAACGATTCCTTGTAAAGGAAAAGAGGTTGATATTAAAACTAATAAGATGGGATTTATACATTCATTAATTTTTTTTAATGAAAGTGTTGAATTGGATCATGACTTAATGAATTTTATAACAGAATTTAATAAAGTTTATGATGATGATAGCTGTAAATTGTTGAGAGTAGCATCTGTAAGAACATTACTAGAAGTAATCTGTTGTGAAATTTTAGATTTACTGAAAGAATATAAAAGTGAATATTTAAAGGATAATTTTAAAAAGATTTTTTTAAAAAAGAGTATTGAAGATAATTTATTTTCTAAAGTAAAGGATGATAGAGAGAGAAAAGCGATTAGTAGTATATATAATGCAAATGTATCGAGTTTAATAGATGGTACTTTTGTAGATAAATACAACTATTCAACTCATGGATTGACACGTATTGTTAATGCAGAATTTTATAAAAATGATCAACCGATTTTTAATTTACTTTACTCTTATTTATTGTTTTTAGCTTATGATAGAATATGACTATTTTTATATTTGTAAGTAATTGAGTGAGCAGAAATAGATGTAAATTTGATAATAGAAATATTGACTCTATACTATTTATACATGATGAATTGTAAAATATATTGCGACAAATAAAAAGATTCATATTAGAGATCTCGTGTAAAATGTAAATAACCACAAATACATGACACGGAGGTCTCTAATATGAGCTATATACATCTTACCATAGAAAAGCGAAGTTAAATAGAAGTTTTAAGAAAAGAAAGGTACTCTGTTCGTAGAATTGCTAGTTTAATCGGTGTACATCATTCTATTGTAGCAAGAGAATTAAATCGTGTTAAAGGCGAATACTCTGCGATTAAAGCACAGCAGTTAGCAATTAGTAAGTCTGCTAATAAAGGTAGACCTACAAAGTTAACACCTCAATTAGTAGCTTTAATTGAATCTAGGTTACAACAAACTTGGTCTCCAGAAGAAATAGTTGGTGCTGAATTAGCTGGAGTTCTAAGCTTTAAGACCATATATTCTTGGATCCATCGTGGTTTTCTTGCTGTAACAGAAAAAGTACTTCGCCGGAAAGGAAAAAAGCCCGGTACACAGGAAACCCGTGGACGCTTCAATGCTAAAAGGACCATTAAAGAGCGCCCTCAAGAAGTTGAAAACCGTGAGGTTTTTGGTCATTGGGAACTAGATACAATGGTTTCTTCCAGAGGTCAAAGCAAAGGCTGTTTAGCTACATTTGTTGAACGTAAAACACGATTCTATGTGGCCATAAAAATGAATGATCGATCTAAAGATTCTATGTTTTTAGCTATTAGTTCCCTGTACAATACATTAACCAGCAAATTACTTAAAACCTTTACGGTGGACCGTGGTAAAGAATTTGCTTGCTATGAACAGGTTGAAAACGAGTTTGGAATACCAATGTATTTTGCCGATGCTTATGCAGCATGGCAACGTGGTTCTAATGAAAATAGTAATGGGTTACTCCGAGAATTTTTCCCTAAGAAAACCGATTTAGCAAAAGTTACACTAGATAAACTAACAGAAGCACTAATGTTGATTAATAATCGACCTAGGAAATGCCTTGGGTTTAAAACACCATTTGACATGTTTAAACATGAGATTAGAAAATTGATTTAATTTTGTCGCATTACTTATTGCAATTCAAGAATTAAGCCAATAGATTATAAAATCTATTGGCTTTTATATTGTATCGAAAAACTGGTATACTGATTTTAAGTTAATCGATTATATATTTTGAAGGTTAGTTTGTAAAAACGGGGAACTATGAAAACAACAAAATCTTTTGGCAACCATTCCAAATATTCTCTCCACGATGCAAGGGTACAGAAAATAGAGTACGCAGACGATAATTTGATCCTTACATTTGATTACATTTTTTCTTATGAAAACGGTATTGAGCAAACTCATAAGGCTCAGGTTGTGTTTGAGACGTGCGATATAGATTTTTTTGAAATTCTCGTGTTTAATACTACAATCCTAGATACTTTCACAGGTAAAAGAATTGAGTTACCTCAGTATCAGCAGGAATATAGTGAAAGTGAATTTGAGGTCATTACAGAGACCTATAATTGGGGACACGCTGTATTCCAGGGGTGGTTATGGACCGAAGGGAATCCCGTACACTGTATAATGAACATATACTTTAAAGGTGATATGGTATATGTAGTTGAATGAGGTCCGAAATGAGTAATTTAGATTTTACTATTGGTTGTACAGTTACTTTCTTCAGCAAGAAGAGGAGAACTCCACCGAATTTAAATAATGGAATGTACTATCCTCATTTCGTTATAAAAGGTACTGAGGAATATCTTGGTATCAACTTTATTGATGGTGAAGATGTCATCTTTGATCAGCAAATAGGAGCTAATGCGCTGCCACTTTATGAAACTGTAGATTATTCTGCTTTACAAGCATGTACTGAATTCTTTATCATGGAAGGCGGAAATATTGTTGGTGAAGAGATTATAAAAGAAATCTTTCAACATAAACCGTATGGGAGTAAATAGTTATGGGCTATAAAAATATATGTGTAAACTGCCGGATCTCTTTGTCGGAGGGCACAAACTACGAGTTGTTTAACAGAAATAAAACCTGCCCTACGTGCAAAGGTAAAATGTACTTTGTGAACGAGAAGTTCAAGGCTCCTAAAAAATCTAATGACAAAGAATGGAAAATCATCGAGTATTTGTTGTTGAGTGGCTATGATTTCCGAAATCCTTATTGTGGACATGAGCAATGTATTTATTTTGAGTTCCCTAAGAACCTACAAGAGGCTGAGGCGTTTATTCATGAGATGCGAAAGTTAAAGTAATCATTTGAAGGAGCTTTTATGGCGATTACCTATACCGAAGAAAAAAACTTTACCCCTCAGCAGGTAGCAGAACTGTTTTTATCTGTTCGTTGGGTGGTGGGAAAATATCCCGACCGATTGTACAAGGCTTTGATGAATTCATCGCGCGTGATTTCTGCTTGGGATGGAGATCGTTTAATAGGTCTTATTCGCGTCATGGATGATAGCGAACTTGTGTGCTTCATCAATTATGTGCTAGTTCATCCTGATTATCGGGGCCAAGGTATTGCAGGGCACTTGCTTGAAATGGTGAAAGACGCTTACAAATCGTATTTGTACATTAATGTTATGATTGGTGAAAGTAAGAATGCTCCATTCTATGAAAAGCATGGCTTTAAAGTAAAAGCAGACTCACTACCGATGCAGTATCGCAGTGTGCCGAAATACACGAAAAAGTGATGGGACTGATGATTTATACAAAAAGTAATTATCAGAATTATTTATATAAGGCTACACGTGTAATATAAACGTGTAGCCTTTATTTTATATAAAGTATATACTAAGAATATTATGTATATAGAATAAAGAAGGATTAAAATATGTTAATACGAAAAGCGACAACCGCAGATTTAGATGTAGTTACATATATCGAAGCAACTTGTTTTCCTCCTGCTGAAGCTGCACCTCGTGAGGCTTTTAAGGAGCGCTTAGACCATTATGCAGGTCAGTTTTTAATTGCCTTTGACGGTGATACACCTATTGGTTTTATCGATGGTTTTGTAACGGATGATGAAGTCTTAACGGATGAGATGTTTTCTGATGCTTCGTTACATAACCCTAACGGCGCATGGCAGATGATATTTGGCTTGAATACATTGCCAGAATACCGAAATCGAGGAGTAGGTGGTCAGTTGATAGAGGCTTTCATAGAGTTGGCCAGAGAGGAAAACCGAAAGGGCGTAATTCTAACCTGTAAGGAAGAAAAGATTCACTATTACGGCAAGTTTGGTTTTGTAAATGAAGGGGAGTCAACGTCGGATCATGGCGGTGCCAAATGGTATCAAATGCGCCTTGAATTGTAGAGGAAACTCGTAACATTGCATCATCTTGATCTGGCGGCTATGTTCGCAGATGAAATCATCGTGCTTAAAGAGGGTACAGTATACGCTCAAGGCGCGCCGAAAGACATCTTTACAGAAGCCATGATGGAAGATGTATACCGTGTTAAAACGAAAATTTATATGGATGACAATGGGCTACCTCATGTAATTCCATTAGAAGCTATTATTAATTAATAGGATTCTTTGTGATTGCACTGATCTATTATAGTGTTGGAACTATTTATTATAGATAGTCATTGACGTGAATCCAGTTATATTAATAGGCTGTAAAATAATTAGTTAATAATAAAAGAAGCTGAAATCTTTGCAGAGCAGCATTGATTTCAGCTTCTTTTTGTTGGGAAAAGTAGTGGTATTGTATTTAAATAATCTCTTTAACCTGTGCTATACCCTTATCAGTAAGCACGTAGTGTCCATTTGTCACATATAATAGACCTTGTTTCTTTAGCTGTGAAGCAGCTTGATGAGTATAATCAGGCCTCCAGTTCAAATGCTCATGAATGGTACCGATGCCGTTTTCAACGTGCGCGATAGGCGTATCCATATGAGTATAAATATGGCATAGCATCATCGTTTCCCGATAATGGCGACGCAAATGACGTTGACGGCGGTATGTGGCGATATAGCCAGTCTTCGGTGTTGCGATAACAGCGATAATCAGTGCGATACCGATGGTAGTTGCAATGGAACCCGCGATGGATACGTCCATGGTGAAAGCGACTTCTGTACCGATGACAGCACAGATAATACCGATGATGATACTACTATTAAGCATGGCTTTCACAGAGTCCGTCCATAAATAAGCGATGGCTGCAGGTCCTATCATGAGACCGATGACGAGAATGGCACCTACCGCTTGGAACGAGGCCACAACGGTGAGGGATACCATGGTCATGAGTACATAGTGGATGAGGGCTGGCATAAAGCCGAAGAGCCCCGCTAGTAGCGGGTCAAAGGTGGAGAGTTGCAATTCCTTGTAGAATAGCATGACTAAAATTAAATTGATGAGCGCCACGCCTAGGGAAATCCATAGCGATATAGGCCCCAAGTCTGTGCCGTTCACAATCCATCGATCAAAGGGGGCAAAGGCTATTTCGCCGAGTAATGCGGTATCTACATCGAGATGAGCGTTACCACTGTATAGGCTGACTAGAATGATGGCGATAGAGAATAGAAGCGGGAAGATGATGCCGATAGACGCATCTTCGTTGACAAGCCCCGTATTATGTATCATTTCTGTAAGCCATACGGTGCCTACACCAACTAAGGTAGCCCCGACGAGTAGAAATGGAGAGTTTAAATCTTCCGTTATAAAGAAGGCTAGCACGATGCCGAGGAATACGGTGTGTGTAATGGCATCGGCCATCATGGACATGCGACGTAATACGAGGAAGACCCCAGGGATAGCACATGCGATGGACACCGCAATGGCAATGAGCAATATCTCTGTATGAACTGTCATGGGGCACCTCCTATGCGAGGTTGTGCGTCCTCTGCTATGTAAATACTTTGCTGTGCCTTGGATTTGGGAGTCCTTGTGGTTTCTAACAATAATGCGTGCTTTGACCGTCTATTTTTACGGAACTGCCAGAGCATACCTCTGTTAGGAGCAAAGATGAGACTCAATAATACGAGAATCGATAAAATGACGATGATAGCTGGACCTGTCGGTAATTTGGGGACCGCTGTACTCCAGATAGTACCGCCGATGGCGGATATCATGCCGAAACATCCTGCTAATATACACATGGTGCCCAGTTTGTTCGTCCACTGTCTTGCCCCGACGGCGGGTGCAATGAGGAGGGAGCTAATCAAGATAGCCCCTACCGATTGAATGCCGATGATGATGGTCATGATCAATAGTGAACGATATAAAATAAGGGTGAAAGTGACGGGAATTTGTAGTGTTTCGGCGTATTCCACATCGAAGGAGATGAGCTTTAACTCCTTCCAGAATAATGCGGTTAACACGATGATGATGAGCGCCGCTGCAGATGTGATGTACACGTCACGCGCCAATATGGTGGCTGCCTGTCCAAATATGAATTTTGAAAGCCCCGCCTGACCAGCATTGTTTAAGCTTTGTACATAGGTGAGCAATACCATACCGAGCCCAAAAAAGGCGGAGAGTATGGTGGCTAAAGCGCCATCAAATTTGATTTTGCTATTTTCTACGGTGATGGTAATGAGCCAAGCCGCAGTAATCGATGAAAGTGCGGCACCGGCGATGAGAACCTCAATATCTTTAATGCCTGTCAGCAAGAAGGCAATGACCACACCGGGTAATGCCGCATGTGATAGACCGTCACCGATGAGGCTTTCCTTGCGAAGTACCGCAAAGGTGCCAGCGATACCACTAGCGAGGCCTAATAACGCCGTGCCGAGCAGTACCATCTGCGTCGTATAGGATTGGAATATGGTCATACAATCCTCCCTTTGCCATAGGTGCGCTCAATAGTTTCGTCCGTAAACGTATCTGCTACAGGACCATAGGCGACAGTTTGTTTGTTCACCATCGTTACCCAATCGAAATATTGGGGCACCGTATTTAAATCGTGGTGGACGACGATAACCGTTTTGCCGCGAGCTTTCATTTCTTGTAAAAGAGAAATAATAGCATGCTCTGTGGTTTTATCGACGCCCTTGAACGGTTCGTCCATGAGGTAAATATCTGCCTCTTGGACGAGGGCTCTTGCGAGGAAGACGCGCTGTTGTTGTCCTCCTGAAAGCTGGCGAATTTGTCGATCCACATAGTCGCTCATACCCATTTTTTCTATCATGGAGAGGGCGAGTTCCTTATCCTTTTTGCTAGGTCGCTTGAACCAACCTAGATGACCATAACGGCCCATGAGGACTACATCCAGTACGGTAGTGGGAAAGTCCCAGTCTACGCTACCACTTTGAGGGACGTAGGCGATTTTCTTGTAATCGTTTTTGTCCATCGCTAAGTGGTGATCGATATAAAATTTTACACTTCCTGAGATAACTGTTAGTAGGCCGAGCATAGCCTTTAATAATGTGGACTTACCGGCACCATTAGGGCCGACAATGGCCGCTAAGGAACCGATGGGTACCTTCATATCTACGTCCCATAATACGGGTTTTGTCGTATATGCTACGGTCATATCTTCAACTTCAACGGCCCATTCCATGGAAACCTCCTTGTATTAATGAGTGCTACTAGCTGTGAATTGCTAGTAGCACATGTACTTACAATAACAAAGTAAATTTAAGTCAATCTAAGTTAGTATAAGTAAATTTACTTTGTTGTATTTAATTAAGAAACTCTAATAAATGATTATTTAAGTGCCTTAGTAATCGTATCGATATTAGCTTTCACCATACCGATATATGTGCCACCTTCAGTTCCTTCGGAGCCGAGGGAGTCAGAGTATAATTCACCACCAATGGAAACGTTCCAGCCTTTAGCTTTAGCTGCTTCTTGAACAGCCTCGATAGTTTTATGCGGTACAGAAGATTCTACGAAGATAGCTTTGATTTTGTGGTCAACAATGAATTGAACTAGATTATTCACATCTTGTGTACCTGCTTCTGTGGCAGTACTTACACCTTGTAAACCTTTTACTTCAAAGCCGTACGCGCGAGCGAAGTATTGGAACGCATCGTGAGCTGTTACGAGTACGCGAGATTCTTTCGGAATCGATTCTGCTTGAGTTTTAACGTACGCATCAGTTTCATCTAATTTAGTAAGATATGTATCATAGCGTTTTTTGTAATCTTCTTTATGAGCTGGATCGGCTTTAGCAAGACCTTCGTATACTGCTTTTGCTGCCAGTTTCCAGTTAGTCACGTCAAACCAAATATGAGGGTCTTTTGTTTTTACACCATCTTCTTCGTCAAAGTCGAGCAATGTAGCTGGATCAATGGCATCAGATACGCGGATGGTCGCTTTATTTTGCTTTGTTAGATTATCGAAAATGGAGCCCATTTTACCTTCCAAGTGAATGCCGTTATATACTACAACATCCGCCTTAGACATAGCTGTTACATCGCCTGCACTAGCTTGATATAAGTGAGGGTCTACACCAGGTCCCATGAGACCTTGTACGGTTACATGATCACCGCCGATTTCTTTTACTAAATCCGTTAACATCGTTGTAGTGGCTACGACATTAAGTTTTTTCTGACTATCTTGGGCGGTGTCTTTTCCGCAGCCTGCAAGGGCAAATACTATAAGTGCTAATGATACGACGACTAATAAAATTCGATTAAATTTCATAATAAGCCTCCTTTTGTAGGTACTGAGTTTAAAATCTTTAGTTATCTTGTTAATACAAAAATGATGTAATGATATGTAGAAAAACTAATATAAATAATTAACAGATAAAATGCTTTGAAAAGGTAGTATACGACCCTGATTCGAACGGAAAAATAGCCGCTACTAACGTAGCGGCTAGTGGCAGTTATACGGTCTTCTGCTAAGGTCAAAATAATTTAGGGAATAAGTGCTTGTATATGGTTAGGCCCAACGAGGGCAACGATACCAAGTACCATCATGACCTTCATTTGAATACGCTTTCTACGTCTCATGATGAACCTCCTTTGTGTAGTTTTTTGTCATATCAACTAGATATGTGAGTCCGAACAGTTATCTTGAATTCAATATATCATAAATGAGAAATTTTATCAATAAGAATTTATTCTTTTAATATTCATCTTTATTTAGTATGATATTATGCATAGACAAAAGGTTAATAAGGAGGCTTCTTATGAATAAATTATTCCGATACGCTGCTGCAGCTGTACTTGTTGCATCTTTCGGCATGTTAGGTGATTATACAGCTGATGCGGCGAAGTTTTTAGAATCTCCAAGAGAGGTTACTATTGTAAAACCTGAGTTGCCTGAGATCCCTCAAACCGCTATGGTAGCGCCTGATATGCGCGTACGCTTCTTGATTGATAAAAAAGGTAATGTTAAAAATGTTTTCGTAGAGCGCTCTTCTGGATATGCTCCTGTTGATGAAGCAGTAAAAAAAGCAATTTTGCAGTGGAAGTTTACCCCTGCTATTGGCACAGATCAAAAGGCACACGAATCCATTATTGGGATGACAATTACTTTGCCTAAGCAAGCTGTGAAAGCTAAATAAGGAGAAAACGATGAATAAAGTGTTGCGTTGTATTATCTTAAGCTCATTGTTTGTAATGAGTATGGTAGCTTCTGTGTTGGCAGCTCCATATGATCCACCTGTAGCTATAGCTACACCACCTATTGACCGAGCATTGCTCGCTGCCTATGGTGAAGCGGCTCATGGTGCAGATATACGTTTTACCATCAGGGAAGATGGTTCTGTAGGGGACGTTGAAGTTGTTTCATCTAGCGGCTCTAGTGCTCTTGATGCAGCCATTGTTGATACTATTTCTAAATGGAGATTTAGTCCTGCCACAGATTCCAATGGTAAACCTGTAGCATCTTCTAAAACTCAATATATTGATTTTAAAAACTAATCAAAGGAACTCATACAGAACTGCACTCCAAAAATTGGACACAATTTTTGAGGTGCAGTTTTTGTATGCTAAAATATTCTAAAAATAAAGTAAGGTTATTCATTTTCATAACATTGGATTCGTAAATTTTAAAAATAAATCAAAATTGTATCTGTAGCAACTGAAAATTACTTTCAAAATGGTATAATAAAAATATAATTATAGATTAGCCCGTGGAGGTATAAGCATATGAATCCATTAAAACAAAAGCTAGATATTAACAATGAACGTTACAGAATTATTGTGTCCATTAAAGAAGATTATTTAGATGGTAAATTGTCCTTAGAAGAGGGCAATCGCATCTTAAAAGAGAAATTAGGTACTTGTACACCTGATGAGTTTGCCTACGCAGAGCAAAGTTTGAAAGGTGTTTACAAGGACGAAGAAATCCTAGAGAAAATGGATGATCTCTTAGATCTATTTGATGGCGTTTTGGTGCGTGCCGAAAATGAGTACCCTGAGAACCATCCGTTGTGGGCGTACTTGGAAGAAATCAATGCTGTTGAAAAGGTAGCCCTTGAAGCAGACGAATTGTTAAAACAAGAGAAGTTTATCAAAAATCCGTGGCTTGGCGTTTTTGATTCCTTAGCAGAGTGGAGAACTCATCTATCTCGTAAGCAAAATCAACTGTATCCAATGCTTGAGGACCACGGATTTGACCGCCCAACGCGCATTATGTGGACCTTTGATGATGCTGTGCGCGATGCTATCTCTGCATCCTACGCATTGCTTCGGGAAGATAAATACGAAGAATTCCTAGCATCTGTGCCAGAAACTTTGGCAAAATTACGGGATTTGAATTCTAAAGAACTAGAAGTCTTATTGCCAACGTCTTATAAATTGTTGAGTGACGAAGAGTTTGTTCGGATGAGTAAAAATGACCATGAAATTGGTTATGCTATCATCAATGCGCCAGGCTTATATGTCGTGCCAGGTATCAATGATTCTGCGGCGCAATTGAATGGCAATAATTCAGCTCAAGGTGGTGCTGTATCTAACGAATTCTTAAATGATTTAGCCGGCTTGCTATCTAAATATGTAGGCCCCGTTGGTGGCGCGCCCGTTGGTAAGGACGCAGTTCTCGATGTAGCTACAGGTAAATTGACATTAGAGCAAATTAATTTGTTGTTCCGTCATTTACCAGTAGATTTATCCTATGTAGATGAAAATGAACTAGTTAAGTTCTACAGCGATACGGCACATCGTATTTTCCCTCGCAGTGCGAACGTTATCGGCCGTGAGGTGAAGAATTGTCACCCCGCAAAATCTGTTCATATAGTAGAGGAAATCGTAGAGAAGTTCCGTTCTGGCGAACAAAGCCAAGCGGAATTCTGGATTAATAAGCCAGGCTTGTTCATCTATGTTATCTACACAGCGGTGCGCGATGAAAATGGTAAATTCCGCGGCGTATTGGAAATGATGCAAGACTGTACTCATATCCGTGAACTTGAGGGTTCTCGTACATTGTTGACTTGGGATAAAACTGATTTTGTAGGCGATGGTGGTAAAGAAAAATCCTTGGCTCAAGAGGCAGCAGAAGAGGTAGAAGAAGAACCATTAACAACTGATGCAGATGGTCGATTCCACATCGATGCAAAAACAACATTGTCTAATTTAATTAAACATCGTCCAGATATTGTAGATCATTTGATTTCTTTGAATCCTAAATTTGAGAAATTAAAAACACCTATGGTAAAAGTAATGGCTAAGGTAGCAACAATTAAGATGATTGCAGAACGCGGTGATTTTGAGGTAGATGATCTAATTAGTAAAATCGATGCATTTATTAATAAAGATAAGAAATAATTGTATTTTTTAAACGTGAAAGAGGCGAGTGCTTAGGACCTTGCCTCTTTTTCGTTTTGCTATTTGACTAGTTGCTTTGTAAATATAACTAGTTACTTTGTAAATATAACTAGTTACTTTGTAACTCTGTCTAGTTTTTAAGCTGTTCTATTGAATACTAATAGTTTCATGCCGCTAGGTATTAATTTATTACATTACAAATGTGTTGCACTAATTCAAAATAAACATACATTAATTTCCTATAAATCATCTGTTTTATGTATACAAATTTGATTGAAAAGGGTAAAATAGAAAATAATGAAAGTATTTGCCTTAGCAGTGTTTTCATGTACAACATTACTTTTATAAGAGAAATTACTAATATATTTAAAGGTGAGGATCTAGATACTATGTCTACAAGACGCGTTTGGAAGCAAAGTGAAATCAAAACAAACCCATTATTTTCTATGATGCGCAGTACTATTGAAACTGCATTTTATGGGAACAATGTGACTCCTATTACATCTGTAGCACAAGCGTATCAATTTGCCACTGAAGAGCCTGGTGTTATCGTCCTCGATATGCCTGTACATAAACCATGTGAACAAGGTTTGCCTGCAGATGCGAAGGTACTTGTTACTAACGATGGCAAAACTACAGGCCGCTATGCAAAAGCTCGTCGCATTATTGGTGATGAAGGCATAGATGAAGTTGAACTCGCTAATATTGCACGTGATGCTGTATACGATAGTCGCAATAAAGAGTGGATTGCTGCTCAAACTATTGTTGGTTTAGATAAAAAATTCACTGCTCGTGCTCATTTGATGATTCCAAAAGATCACGCATCTATTTTGTATTCTTGGATCATGAACTT
>OGJD01001189.1_pt1 | contig 16593 bp, 12 predicted proteins | sample 1571971 | NCBI WGS metagenome assembly OGJD01 (sample SAMEA2582117, study PRJEB24529) | metagenome | biome: Human gut stool | place: China | collected 2011
TATGACCAAAAGTACTTTAGTTGGAGTAACACCGAGTGGAAAGACAAATCAGGTGAAACCTGGTGAGGTTATTCCAATTAAGGCTGGAATAAGCGTTAAAGCTTTTGATGGAAAAATTGAAATTCAATAAATAGGAGGATACACTTATGCCATTAACTAGTGATACAGAAGAAATCGCACGCAAGCTACTTCCCATTATTTATGTATTAGATACATCTGGAAGCATGGAGGGGAGTCGTATTGCAGCAGTAAACGCAGCAATGAACGAGACGATGGAGGTTCTCAAAGATGTTTCCCAAAAAAATCCTACTGCACAGCTGAAAATAGCCGTACTACAATTTTCAAGTGGTCCCCAATGGGTGACAGATGAACTAGTTTTTATGGAAGATTTTTACTGGAATGATTTGAAGGCTGGTGGACTGACAGATTTTGGAAGCGCTCTTAATGAATTGAACAATAAACTCTCACGAGAGCAGTTTCTAGTCAGTGAAGTTGGGTTCAAAGCTCCAGTTATCATTTTTATGAGTGATGGAGAACCAACCGATGATTATGAATCAGCACTGAACAAAATTAAGAGTAACAATAATTTTTTTAAAGTGTCTACTAAAATTGTCGCTGCAGTGGGAAATGATGCAAATGTTCAAGTTCTACAAGAAATAACTGGTAATAAGGAGGCAGTTATCAAGGTTAATGATGAAGAGTCTACTAAATCATTCATGGAGATAATTAGAAAAGCGATGAAGATATATTTTTAACCCAAGTGGGTCACAAATAACTAACTTTTAGAGAGAAATGAATAATAGAATACTGAAAAAGCGAGTTCTATAATTTTAAAAAAAGGAAAATCCATCTCTACGGTGGCTTTACCCACTACAGAAATTATAGAGCCCTTTAGATATTTCTTTCTTATTTTTAAAAGTATGAAGGAAGAGCTATGGCTTAACTTATAAAGAACATGACAAAAAGTTTAAGGAAATATAATATCCTCATAGACCAAGATGTTATTCGGAACACAAAAACTTCGTCGTAGGTTCTATTATTGTAACTTTATTTTTGTTAAGGGATGATCTACCGATACAAGTACCTTCAATAAGAAGTGAGACAATTAGCTTATCGATTAATGTTAGCTTGCTATCTTCTAATATGTTTGCTATACTAATGACATAAATTGTTTAATTTATATCTATTTCACCACACCTCTAACGGTGAACCTTTGGTCACGTGACTAAAGAAAAGAGAAGCATGGAGGAGGAGATGTCATTACTGGATCTGTCCCAGTGAAAAGCATACCATGTTTAATTGGGTTAAAAGGGAGCGTACTCGCTTTTAGCTATCAGTTAAGCCATCAGACAGAGAAGAGGCTTAACGCTCATCAACAGGTACGAGAAATTGCTTTTCTGACTTTGAAAGGCTACAACAAACGTTATTAGCAACTAAGCATAACGAGAAGTTTATCCTATGGTTTGCCATAGGCACGCGCAACCTTGTTTTTTGAGACAAGGCTTGCCGGCTTCTTTGTTATGCTTTTTTTGTTTTGAGTTTGGGTAGACGGACAAAAAAGGAAGGCGACATCTCGATGTTTAGAGGTGAGGAACAGGTGTTCCCAAATCTAAATGGTCGTCATGCGGAGGAAAGGCTACGAATAGGTATTCGAGGCTTTCCAAGGTCACTTTACAACAACAATTTTTAAGGAGAAAAAATGACTAAATTAATCACAATTGGAAATCAAGAATTAATTCGTGTAGGACGTGATTACCCTTGTCCTATTTGTGGAAAACCAGATTGGTGTCTAGTCTTCGCAGATCAGTCAAAGGCAGTTTGTGCAAGAAAAATAGACCCAGACAAACCACAATTTGGTAGTGCTGGGACTATTTATGATTTGGATCCCCAAAAAGCTAAAAACGTGACTTTTGAACCTAGTTGGAAAAGTCAGCCTTTAGCAAATATCTCAACACTTCACAAGGTAAATTCTCTTGTGATTGATGTGTTGGGATTGACTAAGAACCATGTTAAGCACTTAACAAGTGCAGAACGAGGTCTTTCTGTTGAGACTATTGCACTGCGTGGCTATGCTTCATCAACAAAGCAAACACGCCAGAAACAGGTTGATACAACAGTATCTCATCCAGCAACTATTTGGGAAAAGCTCTTTGTTGCAAATGGGCTTCCTAAAGATGCATGGCGTGGAGTACCTGGCTTCTACTGGAATGAAAACGCAAAATGTCCTATTTTTGAATCAAAAGATGGAATCCTAATTCCATGTCGCAATTCATGGGGACAAATTGTAGGTTTTCAAGTACGTCTTGATAACGTTAGTTATCAAGCCAAAGTAAACGAAACCTTTCAAGAGGGACGAAATGCACGTACTGCTAAAGTCTTCCAAAATGAAGATGGGAGTTTCGATTGGTATGTGTTTGCTAAAGGTTCATCACATGAGCTAGCAAGTGGGACAACTAAAGAAACCAGTGTTAAGTTTCGGTCTGGACTTGAGTTGACTTTTAAAAAAGGGCAAAAATATGTCTTTGTTTCGTCAGCATATAAACCAGAAGGAACGAGTGCTAAGTCCTTTCCCCATTTTGCTTATTCTGATGAAGTTTTAGAACAAGCACGCTTTTCTGAAGAAGGTAAGGCAAAAGTCAATCTTATGAGTAAGGTTGATAATCTTCTAGTTACGGAAGGTCTGCTTAAGGGGGACATCACCGCATCAGTTGCGAAAAACACTCGTCTTTCTCAACTGGGCAGTATCTGTGTTATCTCTATGGCAGGAGTAGCAGCATGGCGTCCTATCTCGGACTTTATCGGAAAGACTGAACTCAAAAAGGTTAAACCAATTTATCTTGCATTTGACCAAGACTTTGAGGACAATGACTCGGTATTTGAACGTATGTATGACATGGTTCAAGATCTAGTTACTAAACAGTCTTGTACGGTTCGTGCTCTAATTTGGCCTCACGAAAAGGGAATTGATGATTTCCTTTTGAAAGCTTCCCCAGAACAAAAAATCAAGTTCAAAACTTATAATAGACAGGATATGGTATAATGGAGAAAAAATATGGAGAAGTATGAGCTTGTGACAGATATCAAGAAAGTAGAGCGACTAATCTTTGAAATCAACACCATTCATAAAAAGTACTCAGAGGAGTATTTTGAAAGTGGTAAAATAGCAAAAGTTAATCTTAAGCACACTTTTGCGAAGGTGCCAGTTGATGAGATTCTAAAATATCGTTTGAATCTACACGAATCTATCAATGATTATTTAATGGTAGCAGATGTCAGCGATATTAGTTACTTTTATCGAGTGAAGACATCTGAATCTATTTTAGATAAGATTGAGCGTTTTACTAAAAGACCTGAAGGGTATCCAGTAAATTCGGTTTTAAATGATATTTTTGGAGCACGTGTCATTTTGCCAACATCTGTCATTACTGAAGTGATGGATCGTTTAGATGATTGGAAGGAAGAATACGGACTAAAAAATTGGTATTTAAGAAATACTGAAGACTATACTGGCATCCATGTCTACTTTAAAAACAGAAGTAATTTCTATTATCCTTGGGAATTACAAATCTGGGATAAGAGTGATATCTCTCGAAATATCGAGAGTCACAAAAGACATAAACGAGATTTTGCAAGGAAACTTGATAACAATAATTAGGTTTCCATTTTTTACGCGATAAATTAAACGTCATAATATGTATAGTGCATAGTGTATCGTACATAATACATATAAGAGAAAGAGGAAGGTATTAGCTTTAAGCTAACCTTCCTTTTTTCTATGAAGGAGAAAAACAATGAATTTATTAAATGTGATAGCTAGGAAAACTGCACAAAAAGTGTCTTTCCCAAAGATAAAAGAGACTGATAAAATTACAGATATCGTGAGGAAATTCTGTAATTATTATGCGAATATTCGCAGATATCACTGTCATGAACTTTTATCTCAAGAAGTCGGAGCACTAGCAGTAGAGGTATTCGGACAAGATAATGTCTATACAGCCTATAAAGTCAAAGACATCATGGCTGATATTGAAACCATTGGTTATGATCAAGCACATTTTTCGAATAAACTAAAAAGACTGTTCGAGGGTATGAGCTTGAGGGATGAAGAAAATCACGAACACCTTTTCGGTGAACAGATTCTTCTCACACTCCATGGGAGTAGATTACCTGCTACTAAAAGTGCAGAGGATACCAAACGCACTTTGTATCTTCTCATTGTCGACGATTCAAAGGTTAGAGTACCTTTGAAGAAAAACCTAAGCTTTTGGAGAGAGAGTAGTTCTCAAACGAGGTATGGACTAGTATCTTTTAGCTTTCTTGAATTGATGTCTATCCATAGTGAAGGTATCTACAAGGAATGTAGTTATTATGGAAATATCCAAAAGATAGCTAACGTTCTTAAAAGAGAGTATGAAGATGCTCTTGCAGCCAGCCTAAATGCACAATATGTTAATCAGTCAACTAAGACGATAGCCAGTGTGCGTGAGGATAAAATCTTTCAAGATCATGAAATGAACAGTAATACGTCATTTCTTGATTTAGGGTTTTCGAAAGTTGAAGTGGATACCGAGCGTTATCGAGGTAGTGATTTTGACAAGGAGAAATTCAAGGTTCTAGAGAAAGAATGGGAGAAGTTGTGTAATCACTTACCTCATTCTACTGTAGAACCCGAACTCAAATTCCGAAAGCTTGGAAAACATAAAGCAAGCGGACTTTATGTGCCAGGGTTAAATATCATGGCAGTTGATGTAAGAGATTCCTCATCATTCATCCATGAGTATGGACATTATTTAGACTATACGTATGATCAATCAGGTATCATTAGCTCTACATCACATAGCTTTAAAGATATTCGTTATATTTACAAGGCTAGCTTGCTAAAACTTATTCAAATAGCTGAGGAAAGCAGAACGGACTTAGCTCAAGCTGTTCATATTAAGAAGAAGTTGGATTATTATTTGACACCGACTGAAGTGTTTGCACGTGGCTTTGAATGGTGGGTTTTTGAAACTTATACCAAGGATTCAGAACTGTTATCTGATGAAGCCACTTACTATACTAGATTAGAGTATAGGGCTTTGAGGCAATGTCGACACCTTTTGTTTGCATTTTTCGACACGTTCTTTGAGAACTATCGTGCAATGCAACCTATTTATAAGGTTGAGAAGGAGCCAAAAACACTAGTAGCTTGTCGAAAGCCACATGATGATAAACCAACAACTGAAGGAGAACAGTTAAGCTTGTTTGAGTTCTGAGAGGAGAAAAAATGACTGAGATGACGGTCAAAAAGTATTTGGAACCTTTTTACACATTAGATAGAGTGGCATTAGGTTCAATACTAGAATCAGCTAGGAAAGGATTAGAAAGACCTCTATCTCTTCAAGACGTTGCAAATAGAATTGGGGTTTTTAAAGGAACTGTCAATAATTATGAAAAAGGACGTTCTATTCCTAAAGAACCACAATTTTCGATGCTCTGTAAACTGTATAAAATTGATAAGGTTGACCTTATCAATAAAACTACCATTCTTGATAGAGATAAGGTTCTTTCCAAACGTTACGAGTTGTTGAGTACGATTCGTGAATTGCAGAAAGAAGCTGCAGACTTGAAGCTGTTACTAGAAGGAGAAAAAACAAATGATTGAAAAAATAAACAATATTTTAAAAGAAGCTATCGACAATAATATCCAAGATATTACCTTCTTCCCACATGGTGAAGAATACGAGGTAGCATTTAGGAAAGCCGATGTAAAACAGGTCTATGACCACATTTCATCAGAAGATGCGGATGTTCTTTTTAAACATTTAAAAGTCCTGGCTGGTATGATTGAAATCTCAAAACGTCGTAGCCAACTAGGTACTTGTGACTATCCGTTGGATGATGGTAGAGTTATCACCATCAGGATATCCACGGTAGGCGATTTTCGAGGACTAGAAACGATGGCTATACGACTATTAGATTGTATCAATAGGGATGAGCATCGAGTTTGTTTGCGTGACTTTGATTTTGATAGTAGCTTGGAAAACGTACTTGAACAAGTACGCATTCCGGGCTTACACGCCATTACTGGTCGCGCAGGTGTTGGTAAAACGACTTTAGCCTACTTGATACTTGCTGAAGCTTTTAAAGAAGGGCAAGTAATGACAATTGAAAGACATGTCGAAATTAAGGATGTATCTTTTGGCCAGCTACAAGTCAATGAGGTTAACCGTATGGACTATGATGCTCTGGTCACTTTAGTCCCACGCTTTAATCCTAATGTCTTGTTTATCGGTGAAGCTAATACACAAGAAGAAGTAGAAGCAGTACTTAAGGCTGTTTCTGCAGGATTAAGTGTCGTTACAACAGCCTATCAAGATAACTTTTTAATCCCACATGATGTTTTAGAAATGAAACAAGGACAAGATGGGAAACGAAACGTAGCTTTAGTTAAATAAAAGAGGAGAAAAACAATGACTATGGAAATTAATGACTTTGATCGCTTCATGGCAGTAAGCCATTTTGATGAAGAAATGGCTGAAGCACATACACCAACTGAGGATGCTATTCATAATTGGATAGTTGATCATCAAGAGGATGATGAGCTGATTGCTGGGATTCTCAAACATCTTGATCGTACGATTAAGGGTGCTATGGGGTACTGCATCAGAAAAGCCAGTAAATCTGACTATAGAAATGGTCAAGGTGCTATGGTTGATGATGCCACAGTCTTTTCTTGGGTTAAGGAGTATTTTACTGCTGAAAAAGTTGAGACTAAATCAGTTGTAGGTAAAATGACTACCGGAAGCAAGAAATCAACTAAGAATACTCAAAAGAAACAGACTAAAAAGAAAACCCCAGCAAAGAAGAAACCCCCTAAAAAGAAAATGCCTAAAGAGGTTGGAGAACAGTTAGATCTTTTTTCAGATTTATCTGTTGAAGAAGGGGAATTTTAACAACAATGAATGAAAGAAAAAAATGGTCCTAGGGCCATTTTTTATTGATTAAGGAGAAAAACAATGACAAAAGAAATGACTATTCAAGAAATCGTTGACAATCGTCTAAAAGTTCCTAACGGATTCTTCAAGTGGGTGAAGAATGATTTTCCTATCTATGAATGGACTAATAAGTCCAGGACAATTATCTCTTCAGACCGAAAAAAATTTTCGGAAAAGGTTACAAAACGCTTATCACTTAATAGCCGTTTAACCTTTGTAGGAGATACTTTCTACTATGTCTGGATGGGAGTTACAAAGAAACGCATTGAAATGCAGATGTATTCTGTGACTCAATCCTTCGAAGAAGGAAAAGAAAAGTTCAAAGTCAGACTTTACAACTTTTATCAGCTTGGCAACAATAAGATTGTTAAAGCACACCGGGATCCATATCTTTCAGCCCAAAAAGGTAAAGATATCTATAGAAGTGGATTCCAAAATCAGAGGAATGCTCTCTTTTTTGGTTCAGGTGCATTTAGTGTCTATACGCTTTATGGGGATATGGAAAGTCTTATTCAGAAATTACAAACAAAGTCTGAGTTGAGATATTTAGATTTTGGACACGTGATTAAAGATAATTTTGAGATAAGCTTAGTACTACCTCATCTCTATAAATATAGAGAACGTATTGAATTCGCTCAAAAAATAAAGGCGCGTGGAGTCGTCAAAGAATTGGTAGGTACTACGTTTTATAGGTCTTATTACTCATGTAGTCTTGGACATAAGCATGCAAATATGGGTAAGGTTACTATGAATTTTCTCAGAAGGAATAAACAGTATCTAAAAAATACGGATATGAATATCGAAAAGGCATTTTTCGAGGAAGATATGCGTAGACAATATGGTCGAACGTTCGAGGGTTTATACGAGTTACTTATAAATGCTATGGTTCCTAACAGGACGCCACTAATTAAGCGTTTGGAAAGTATCATATCATCCACTGTGAAACCAATTCGTTTTATTAACTGGATGATGAAAAACAATATCTCCCTTCGTGATTATGAGGACTATCAAGAAATGGTAGAAGCTCTGGGAATTCCATTTGATGGAGATTATGTAGTTATCCCAAAAAATTGGGAAAACAAACATGCAGAGATCGTAGAAAATTATTCAGCTCTTCTCGAGAATCAACAAGCACGTGGTACATATTTACGTGTAACTAATGCTGTCAGAGATTTGAGAGTAGAGAAACAACGCCTTGAGGACGAAAAGAAAGAGGCGAAATTGAGGGTTGAAACAGCTAAACGTTTGACAAACATGATGAAGGCTCAGACCGCATTTGACAAGTATGCTTTTATCTTTCCTAAAGACGAAAGTGAAATTGTCAAAGAAGGCAAAACCCTACATCATTGTGTTGGAAGTTATGCAAAAAAACACTTTGTATACGGGACTTCTATTATTGTCTTTGTTCGTGATAAAGAACACAGAGAAACCCCTCTCTATACTCTTGAATTGAAAAACAATAGGATTATTCAACTGAAAGGAGAAAGGAACAAATCCGCAGATGAAGAGGCAAAGAAAGAAGCAGAACTATTTTTAGCCCATTGTGGAAAGCTTAACATTCAGTTTTAGATAAAAGGAGAAAAAATGAAACTTAGAACTCATTATGAGTCAACTGCGTTTTCATGTTATACTAGAGATAACACTATACGTGATTTCATGTATAATTCAGGGAGAAGCGTCATGAAGTTGACTATTGTTCTATATAACAACAAAGAGATGATTGGAAAATACCTGGTTGATACAATCAGTAAGACTTTAGATACGTTTGAATGGGTATCAATACCAGAACTCAACGATGAAAAGTTTATTTTAGAAGACCATCATCCTAATTTAAATAGAAAATAAGAGTAAAGCTATGACAGTCAGACTGTCAGCAAAAGCTTTGATAAGCACTCACTTATTCTTGAGTCGTATTAACAAATACTATAACTAAAAAGAAAGACTTGGTTTTATACCAGGTCTTTTTTAGTTTTAAGGAGAAAGAACAACAATGGAAGAACAAAAAAATAATACTAAAACAATGACAAAAGCAGAAAAGGTTCAAGCTAACCTTTCTGCCATTAAACTTGTGAAAGCACTCGAAGCAGATAACCGTCTAGCCGATAGTGCCGAACAAGAAATTCTCTCTAACTATGTTGGTTGGGGAGGACTTGCTAACGATTTCTTTGATAGTAAGATTAATCGTTTTACAAAAGAACGTGATGAGCTAAAAAGTCTTGTCACTAAAGAAGAATATCGTGCGATGGAAATGAGCTCCCTTACGGCTTACTACACAAGTTCAGAGATTGCCACTGCAATGTGGGATAAGATTGTAGAAAGTGGTTTTAAAGGAGGTAATATTCTTGATCCATCAATGGGTACTGGTATCTTCTTTGAAACAATGCCAGAGGATATCAAGAAGAATTCTACTCTTTATGGAATTGAACTTGATACCATTACTGGTGCTATTGCTAAACACCTTCATCAAGATGCTACTGTTTTAGTCCAAGGATTTGAAACAGTAAGCTTTGAAGGGACACCATTTGACTTGGTCATTACGAATGTTCCATTTGCGGATGTTCGCATTGTCGATAAAGCTTATGAGAATAAACCTTATCGTATTCATGATTATTTCTTTAAGAAAGCTATCGATTTGGTACCCTATCATGGTATGGTTGCTGCTATCACTTCAACTGGTACTGCAGATAAGAGTGCTGGTTCAATTCTGCCAGAACTCCGTCGTAGCGGAACTCAGTTTTTAGGTGGTGTCCGCTTACCAAATACTGCTTTTAAAGATGCTGGAACACGAGTGGTAACAGATATCCTATTTTTCCAAAAAGGAGCTTTTATCCCTGTTCCCGATAATAATATCGACTTCTGGTCTTCAGATAGAAATAAACTCCCCTTTGATAAACGTGTCTCACTCAATCCCTATTTCTTCCAGGATGCTATTTGTAAAAATCCTTGTGTCCTAGGCGATTATCAGGTACGTCATTTCAATGGTGGAACACTGGATCTTGTGGTAGATAGCTCTTTTGACTTAGCTTCAGAGCTTCAAGAAGCACTATCAAAAGTAACAGTGCCTTTCGAAGTAGAGAGACTAGAACCTCGTGATATTATCCTTAAAGAAGAAGTGAATCATCTTGACCAAGAATTACTTGCTTCACTTGATATTCGATTGAACGAGTATGCTTGTGATAAAAATGGGCGTGTCTATTATCGTGATAACACGTCTATCCGTCCTAGCTCACGCGCAGCTGAAATGATTTTTTATCAAGACGAACAAGGACAGTTCGTAAAATATGATGATAAATACAAAGAAGAAGCCATTTTAGACTTTGAAGCAGCAGTAGAAGCAGACCCTAATATTGTTACAAATACATGGGTAAGTCAAACACCTTCTAAAGCAACTAAAAGTAAAGGGCTTTACAAAGGTATTTATTTCTATGAAACACCCCTTACGGATACAGAAAACAAGCGTATCCGTGGTATGGTTGCTATCAAAAATGCTTATCAAGCCATTATTGATATTCAAATGACGACAGACTATGATGAAAGGAAATTCAAACAACTGCTTGCAACACTTAATCAAGCCTACGATACTTTCAAGAAGAAGTATGGTTATATCAATCAAGCGGTGAATGCTCGCCTCTTTGACCGAGATGACCGTTATCCTCTTATCGCTAGTCTTGAATTAGAGGAGTTGGACGAGAATGATAGCTCAAAGGTAGTCTTTGTGAAGTCAGATGCTTTTCAAAAGCCAACTATTCGTCCAAAAAAACATCTCCATCAAGTGATGTCAGCAGTAGAAGCCTTGAATGTGTCGCTTTCAGAAGGTCGTGGCGTTGATTTGAACCTCATGAGTTCTGTCTATCCAGATGTTTCAGAAGATATGATGATTTCAGAACTAGGTGAGACCGTGATGATTGATGTGGAACGCTATATTGATGATAAGACTGTACACTATGTTACTAAGGATAAATTCCTTTCAGGTGATGTTCTTGCTAAACGTGATTGCATTAACTCTCTCATTGAAGACGGAGATACACAAGCGGATTGGGAACGTTATTTGGAATTGATTTTATCTGTTGTACCAGAACCAGTTGTCTTATCTGATATTGATTTCAGCATTGGTTCTAGCTGGATTCCTAGTAACGTCGTTTCTCAATGGGTGTTTAATGAATTGTTGGATGAAAAGGTTGGTCTCCATTCTGAAGAAGCTAAATCACTATTAGTGAAATCCAGAATCGGACGAGGTTTCAACGAACGCTTGCTAAACTGCTATATGAGTCGTCAATCTAACCTTCGTTTAGGTTTACGTGATGAGTACAATAAAAGCTACTCACACGCAACAGATATTGTGGCTCACTTGCTTACAAGTAATCAACCAACAATCATGCGTAACTTTGGTACGACTGAAAACCCGATACGTAAGGTTGATGAAGTGGCTACAGCAAACCTACGTGAGTGTGAACGTGTTCTACAAGAAAGCTTTAAGAACTTTATTCATGAAAATCCAACAGTTCAAGAAGTGATTGAGGATACCTACAATGAAGTCTTTAATCGCTATGTGACACGTCAATATGATGGAAGTCTCTTGGAATTTGATGGGTTGGCTAAAGGAGTAGAGCTTCGTCCTCACCAAAAGAATGCGGTACAACGTATTCTTGAAGAGAGACGTGCACTCCTCGCTCACGAAGTGGGTACTGGTAAGACACTAACCATGATTTCAGCAGCTTTCAAGATGAAAGAGCTTGGGCTTATTCATAAACCATTGTTTGTGGTTCCATCTAGTCTAACAGCACAATTTGGTCAAGAAATTATGCGTTTCTACCCTACCAAGAAAGTGTTTGTTACGACTGAGCAGGACTTTGAAAAGTCACGCCGTCGCTTGTTCGTCTCTCGTATTCTAACGAGTGACTATGATGGTATTGTGATTGGACATTCTCAATTTGAGAAAGTTCGTGTCTCACAAGAACGTGAACAAGCCTTTATTTCAGAAAAGATTGATGAGCTTGATGAGATCATTGGTTACGCAAAAGCTAATGACGACAAAATTACTTTTAAGCAAGCACAATCTATGCGTAGAAGTCTTGAGGCAAGCTTAGAAACGTTGCTTGAAAACAAGACTGGTATTGATGAGTTTATCAACTTTGAAAGCCTTGGTATTGATATGCTCTTTGTTGATGAAGCCCACGGGTACAAGAATGTCCGTCCTATGACACGTTTGGGGAACGTTGCTGGTATTACCAACCGTACTTCAAAAAAGAATATGGACATGGAAATGAAGGTGCGCGTGCTTCAAGAAGAGTATGATACACGTCACGTTGTCTTTGCGACTGGTACACCTGTTTCCAACTCTATCAGTGAAATGTATACGATGATGAATTATCTTCAACCAGATGTCATGGAACATTTCGGTGTAAGTTTCTTTGATGCTTGGGTTGGTGCGTTTGGGATTGTTGAGAATAGTCTTGAACTTAACCCTACTGGAGACAAGTATATTTCACGTAAACGCTTTGCTAAATTTATGAATCTCCCTGAGCTGATGGCGATTTACCGTCAGACTGCAGATATCCAAATGACTGAAGACCTTAATCTTCCAGTTCCTATGGTAGAAAAGGTAGCGGTTGAAAGTCAGTTGACTGAGAACCAAAAAGTCTATTTGGATGAGCTTGTAGAACGCTCAGACCGAGTTAAAAATGGGAATGTGGATCCTAGTGAAGATAACATGCTCAAAATTACTAGTGAAGCAAGAAAGTTGGCATTAGATATGCGTTTGCTTGATGCAGAGCTCTATGTAAGAGCTGATGCAGATAAACTCATGCAAGTGGTTGAGCGAGTGGATAAGATTTATCACATGGAAGCTAAGCATAAAGGGACACAGATGATTTTCTCTGACCTTGGAACTCCTAATGGCAAGGGTTTCTCTGTTTATCAAGAGTTGAAAGATTTGCTTGTTGAACGAGGAATTCCAGAAGAAGAGATTGCTTTTATTCACGATGCTGCTAACAAAAAGGCTAAGCTCCAACTTCAACGTCAAATGAATGCTGGTGAGATTCGTATTCTCATGGCTTCAACGGAAAAAGGGGGAACCGGTCTTAACGTCCAACGTCGTATGAAAGCTGTTCATCATCTAGATGTGCCTTGGAAACCGTCTGATATTATCCAACGTAATGGACGCTTGGTTCGTCAAGGAAATATCTATCGTAAGGTAAATATTTTCCACTATATCACTAAAGGAAGTTTTGATAACTACCTTTGGCAGATTCAAGAAACAAAGCTCCGTTATATTACGCAAATCATGACCAGTCGTACACCGATGCGAGCTTCAGAGGATATTGACGAGCAAACACTCTCAGCTTCTGAATTTAAAGCCATTGCGACAGGCAATCCATATCTTAAACTTAAGATGGAACTTGATAACGAATTTGAGTTGTTGTCTAATCGTCGTAAGGCTTGGAAACGTGATATTGATTTGTCTCAAAAACGTATTAAGCAAGCCCTTAAAGATAAGGAAATTTACGAGAAGAAACTTTTTCTATTAGTCCAGGATAAAGAGCTTGCAGAAAAAACAAGACCTTGGAAAGAAGTGGTTGAAAAAGAAGATGGTAAGAAATATGAGGTTGAACATAACCCATTTGTTATGACATTTGAACCAGATGGTTATGAAGCAACTAAGAAAGATGTTGCAGGTAATCAACTGAACTATGCTATGCAGATGAATGTCGCCTCTGATCCACTCCATATGAAAATGACAACCCTTGCTCATTATCGTGGTTTTGCCCTACGTGCGTTGGAGCAAAAATCACCTTGGCAACCAGAACGCATGCTTGACTTGCATATTATTGGTCAAAATAGCTATGCTGTTCGTCTAGATTTTGCGAGTGGTATTGGGACTATCCAGCGTATCAACAATGTTATCGATGGTATGGATAAACAAGCCAAACTCTTACAGGAAAACATTGACCGTTGTTCAGATACTATTAAGCGAGGAGAAGCTGCAGATGTTTTTGCAGACCAAGCTCGTCTTGACTATGTATCGGCTAAACGTGCCATTGTTAATCCTCTTATCGAAGTCGAGGACGAGTCTAAGAAGCCTACTGTAGAACAAATTGAAGAAGCAATCAATGCTTTTGAATTGCAGTACAAGGTAGACCATCCAGAAATGGATGAAGACTCTGATGTAAAAGTTAGCTCAATCACCGAGGAATATAGTGCTAGCTATGATCCTGATGAAGAAAGCGAACTTGTTGAAGTTATTAATGAGTCAGTAGATGAAGCAGAAACTGGCTTTGAGGAAGCAGTAGTAGTTGCTCAAGAAATCGTTGAAGAAAGGACTCATGTTGTTGTTTCACAAGAAGTTCTTGACATGGCTGATGACTTCCTAGAAAGCATTTCTGAACTCTTTGGTATGACTGAAGAACATAATGATAATGTTGCTACAGAAGTAGTTTCTGAATCCTATGTTAATGAGGTAGTAGAAGCAGAAGTAGAAGTCTACGAAGAAATATCACTATTTGACTTTGTTTAAAATGCGAATGATACTGGTAGTATCACTTTTGCAGTATGAAAACGCTCTATGAAAATAGAGCGTTTTCCAATATCAAAAACTCTAAGCAGGCTTAGCCTGCTAACTCATGACAGAAAAGAAAGTTCGGCTTATAATGAAGGTGAACAATACCAATCCGTTGTCTTTAATAGGGCTTTGCCTAGCCTGTATCAAAAACTGGATGAACAAGAGTCATGAGATAACTCGAATATGCCTTGAGCATGAAAATAAAATTACTAATAGCCTCTTGTTCTATTGTTCAATAGTTAACAGGAGGTTTTTGTAATGGAAGTTATGATTGAAACTTGTTGTGGAATTGATGTCCACCAAAAGTCTATCGTTTGTTGTATTCTAGATGGTCCACTAGAAAGCAATAAACCTAAAAAGATTCAGAAAAAATTTGGTACAACAACTATAGCTCTCCAAAACGCCTTAGATTGGTTATTGGAAAATCACGTCACACATGTCTTTTTTGAAAGCACTGGCCAATATTGGGTACCACTCTTTAATATATTCTCAGACTCAGAACTCAATTTGATATTAGCTAACCCCCAACATATTAAGAATGTGCCTGGTCGAAAAACAGACATGAAAGATGCCGAATGGATTGCACAGCTCGGACGTTGTGGACTTATTGAGCCATCTTACATTCCAAGCCCTGAAGTGATGCAGTTACGTTTACTCACTCGTAGGTTACGTTCTTACAAACAACGTCAAACTCAAATAAAGAATGAGATTCATAACCTCTTACAACGTGCTAATATCAAACTAACCAGCTATCTTTCTGATATCTTCTCTAAGACAGGACAGTCTCTTTTAACGCTCTTTATCAATGGGGAACTCATTGATTATGACAATGTGACAGCTTGTATTCACAAGCATGTCAAAGCAAGTCCCGAAGAATTAATGGAGGCCATGAATGGGAAGTTGTCACTGGAGGATCGATTTCTCTTGGAGCAAAGCCTAGAAGAATATCAATTGTATCAAAAACTCATGAATAAATTAAGGAGTGAAATAATAGCTTATATCGAAAAGGAGTTTCCCTGAAGAAAATAGATTACTTCAAATGATTCCTGGTGTGAGTGAAACTTGTGCAGCCACTATTTTAGCTGAGATTGGACCAGATGTGAAGGCTTTTCAATCGGACGCACACTTAGCTTCTTGGGCTGGGCTCTGCCCAGGATCTTATGAAAGTGCTGGCATTAAAAAATCCTCACATATCACGCAAGGAAATCGATATATCAAACAGGCTTTGACCATGTCGGGATTGATTGCGGCTCACTCTAAAGACAATGCGTTTTCATCTTTTTATAGCAAAATTTCCCAAAGAGGAAGTAAGATGAAAGCCGTCATTGCTTGCGCACATAAGATTCTTAGAATCATTTACAAACTACTTTCCACCAAGCAAACTCATCAAAAAGAAAAGGCGCTAGGACTGGGGAAACAGTTCTAACGCTTAAATTAAAAATTTTTCAATTACAGTATAGCACAGGAAGTGATTTTTTGCGCTTTTTTACTGCTTTTTTTCAAATAAAAGATCCCTGTCAAGAAAAAAGTTTCCATAGGAACTAAAAAATGGAGTCGAATAGACTCCATTAATGACTTTTAGATAATAATGCCTTCTAGATGATCCATTTCATGCTGACAGATCTGGGCTGGAAAGCCTGACAAATGAATTGTTTTTGCTTTCCAATTCACATCTCGATAGGCCACTGAAATCTCCTTATAACGAGTGGTCGGCCGACTCCCTACCAAGGACAAGCATCCTTCTTCTGTTTGGTAAGGCTTTTTCTTTTCAAGGAGAACCGGATTAAACAGGACCAGATTTTCACTTCCCATTCGGATGATAATCGCCCGTTTTTTCACCCCGATCATATTAGCCGCTAAACCCACACACTCAAGGAGATGAGCATTTAAGGTGTCCTGCAAATCCAAAGCCAAGGTGCGATCCTCAGGTGTCGCTTCTTCTGACTTTTGACCCAAAAATAAGATATCTTTTACAATATTCTTTTTCATTCCTTCCTCACTTCTTGATAGATAGACGAAAGAAGAGAGTGGGACAGAAATCGGTAATTCGTTAGAATT
>OGJD01001192.1_pt1 | contig 16543 bp, 10 predicted proteins | sample 1571971 | NCBI WGS metagenome assembly OGJD01 (sample SAMEA2582117, study PRJEB24529) | metagenome | biome: Human gut stool | place: China | collected 2011
TAAGCATCATCCTGTTTTCGGGAGGTATGGATACGAAATTCAGAGAAATCAAACCCATTTTAGGTCCAGGTATCGTGCTTTCTACCGTCGGAGTTCTACTAACCGCTCTTTTCACCGGATTATTTATCTGGTGGCTGTCCGGAATGAGCTGGACGAATATCTATCTGCCTATCACCACGTCATTGCTACTGGCATCTACCATGTCCTCTACGGACTCGGCTTCGGTGTTCGCCATCCTACGTTCGCAGAAGATGAATCTGAAACACAACCTCCGCCCCATGCTGGAGCTGGAAAGTGGAAGTAACGACCCGATGGCATACATGCTCACCATTGTCCTGATACAGTTTATCCAATCGGCAGGTATGGGAGTCGGGGCTATCGCCGCTTCTTTCATCATTCAGTTTATAGTCGGCGCGGCTGCCGGATACGTGCTCGGAAAACTGGCTATCCGTATGCTGAACAAGCTCAACATCGACAATCAGGCGTTGTATCCTATCTTGTTGCTGGCGTTTGTTTTCTTCACCTTCTCTATCACTGATTTACTGAAAGGAAATGGTTACCTTGCCGTATATATCGCAGGTATCATGGTAGGAAACAACAAGATCATGCACCGCAAAGACATTTATACGTTCATGGACGGACTTACCTGGTTGTTCCAGATCATCATGTTCCTCTGCCTCGGACTTCTCGTTAATCCTCATGAAATGCTGGAAGTTGCAGCAGTAGCACTATTGATCGGTGTCTTCATGATTGTGATCGGTCGCCCGTTAAGTGTGTTCCTCTGTTTGCTTCCGTTCCGGAAGATTACAATGAAATCGCGGCTGTTCGTCTCCTGGGTAGGATTGCGTGGAGCAGTTCCCATTATCTTCGCCACTTATCCGGTGGTTGCAGGAGTCGAAGGATCGAATATTATCTTTAATGTCGTATTCTTCATCACAATCGTTTCACTGGTAGTGCAGGGAACAACGGTTTCTTTCGTTGCCCGCCTGTTACATCTGTCCAAACCGCTGGAAAAGACGGGGAATGATTTCGGAGTGGAACTTCCGGAAGAGATTGATACAGACCTCAAAGATATGACTATCACACAGGAAATGCTGGAAGAGGCAGATACGCTGAAAGATATGAATCTCCCCAAAGGCACGCTGGTAATGATTGTGAAACGTGGGGATGAGTTCCTGATACCGAACGGAACGCTGAAACTGCATGTGAACGATAAATTGCTGCTCATCTCCGAAAAGCCCAAAGAGGACGAGGAAGCCAACAGCGAATCCTGATGTTTATAGGGACTGACTAAAAAGTCAATAGTATCTCCAATTCCCCTCCTTTCGGAAAGGAGAGGTGGCTGAAAGCCGGGGTGGTAGGTAAAATAAGGTTTATTCCTATTCTATTGTAAACAACAGAGTTATGTGTTCACCTGCCACCTCCCCCTACGGGGACTCCTCCTTCCCGAAGGAGGAGAGTTAAGATACTACCGACTTTTTAGTCAGCCCCATTTAAAGGTACTACTGACTTTTTAGTCAGCTTTCCTCCCCCGTTAATTAACCGTAAAACTTAATTGTAAACTTCGGTTTCCGTTAATGAAATGTTATTTTTGCGCAATTTTAAATCAAATGTGCAAAAATCGAATGGAACAAGAACATCAGTTCATTGATTATATTGAACAGAGCATCATTAAAAACTGGGATAAAGATGCATTGACAGACTACAAAGGAATCACGCTTCAATATAAGGATGTAGCGCGCAAGATAGCCAAGTTTCACATTGTATTGGAAAGTGCCGGTATCCAGCCAGGAGATAAAATAGCAGTCTGCGGCCGGAACAGCGCCCATTGGGGAGTCACCTTCTTAGCCACTATCACTTACGGAGCCGTCATCGTTCCTATTCTGCATGAGTTCAAAGCGGATAATATTCATAATATCGTCAATCACTCCGAAGCCAAATTACTCTTTGTCGGCGATCAGGCATGGGAAAATCTGAATGAAGACGCAATGCCGCTACTGGAAGGTATCGCTTCACTCACCGATTTCACTGCATTGGTATCGCGCAACGAGAAACTGACTTACGCCTTCGAACACCGGAACGCTATTTACGGTCAGCGTTATCCGAAGAATTTCCGCCCCGAACATATCTGTTACCGGAAGAACCGTCCGGAAGAACTGGCTATCATCAATTATACCTCCGGCACTACCGGATATTCCAAAGGAGTCATGCTCCCCTACCGCAGTATTTGGTCGAACGTAGCATACTGTTTCGAGATGCTTCCCGTGAAAGCGGGCGATCACATCGTTTCCATGCTTCCGATGGGTCATGTATTCGGCATGGTATACGATTTCTTATATGGTTTCTCTGCCGGAGCGCACATTTACTTCCTGACACGTATGCCGTCTCCGAAGATTATTGCGCAGTCTTTTGCAGAAATAAAGCCAAGAGTGATCTCCTGTGTACCTTTGATCGTAGAGAAAATTATCAAAAAAGATATTCTTCCGAGAGTGGACAGCAAAATCGGTAAACTATTGCTTAAAGTGCCCATTGTAAACGATAAAATCAAATCGTTGGCGCGGCAGGCTGCTATGGAAATCTTCGGTGGGAACTTCGATGAAATCATTATCGGTGGTGCTCCTTTCAATGCCGAAGTAGAAGCGTTCCTCAAAAAGATAGGCTTTCCCTACACCATCGCTTACGGTATGACCGAATGTGGCCCGATTATTTGCTCCAGCCGTTGGGAAACACTGAAACTGGCTTCCTGCGGCAAGGCAACCACCCGAATGGAAGTCCGCATCGACTCGCCCGACCCTAAAACACATGCCGGAGAAATCGTATGCAGGGGAATGAATATGATGCTGGGATATTATAAAAATCCGGAAGCGACGGCACAAATTATTGATGCCAACGGATGGCTTCACACGGGTGATTTAGGAACAATCGACGACGAAGGATATGTGACAGTTCGCGGTCGTAGCAAGAATCTGCTTCTGACTTCCAGCGGACAGAATATCTATCCGGAAGAGATAGAAAGCAAACTGAATAATATGCCTTATGTTGCCGAGTCACTGATCGTTTTGCAGCACGACAAGTTGGTCGCACTGATTTATCCGGACTTTGACGATGCTTTTGCCCATGGCTTGCAACAGGCCGATATCATAAAAGTTATGGAAGCCAATCGTGTTGAACTGAATCAGCAGCTTCCCAATTATTCTCAGATAAGCAAAGTCAAAATCCATTTCGAGGAATTTGAAAAGACTGCGAAGAAATCAATCAAACGCTTTATGTATCAGGAAGCAAAAGGATAACACATCCTTTCAAAACCATACTCAATAAAAACAAAAACGGTGAACAGGTATCAAAACCCTGTCCACCGTTTTTTCAGTCTAACCTAACCAACTTAATTTTATCTTGTCATCCTCCGACAATCTCTCTACTTTAACAACCTCACTTATTACCCTCACCTATTACTTATTACCTATTACCTATTACTTACTACCTATTACTTTTTATAAACGAAACAGCCTGCCCGCCTCCGGGAGCCATCCGTATACTCAACGTATTTTCAGATGTTACAATCTGTTCCGTAATCTTATAATCGGTAGGATTCGTTTTCCAGTCAGCCTTTTCGCCATCCGCATAGATGACAGCCTTATACTGCTTGCCTGGTTCCAGGAAGTCCAATTTTACTTCTAAAGTACGGGGGCTTTCATTAGTAGCTGCTCCCAGGAAATAATTGCCTTTTGCTTTACGTACCACTGCAATGAACTCTCCCGGTTCACCTGCCAGTGCTTTCGATTCATCACAATCCGGATCAAAATCACGGAAGAACTGGAATGCCGGATGTCCTTCATAATGCTCGATCATATCCGAAGCCATCTGCAAAGGAGAATACAGGATTACCCAATTAGCCAGTTGTTTAGCCAGCGTCGTATTCACACGGCTATTGCCTTTATCCTGATCGTTCCACTTCTGTCGGCGCGGAGAATCCTTCGTTTTCAAGAACAGAATATCAAAAGTTCCCGGCGTATAATCCATCGGACCGGACTGCAGGCGGGTGAACGGTAACATCACGTGATGAGAAGGAGGATTGCCTTCACTCCACGCATTCCATTCCATGCCTCTTGCCCCCTCACGTGTCATCATATTCGGCCATGTACGACGGATACCGGTATCTTTGATCGGTTCGTGTGCATCCAGAGTCATTTGATGACGGGCGGCAGTTTCCACTACCCGTTGATAGTGATTGACACCGTATTGGCTATGATGCAGATACCCATCCGGAAATGCGCCTGCATATCCCGTCTTCAGGAGGTGGATACCATGATCGGTATACCATTGCATGGCATGATCCATCTGACGTTCATAGTTAGGAATATTCCCTCCGGTCTCATGATGTCCCATGATTTCAACACCTTTCTCTTTGGCATAACGTACGATTTCATCAATATCGAAATCCGCATATGGCTTGGTGAAATCAAAGCTCTGCATACCGCCCCAACTCTCCCAACCTTCGTTCCAACCTTCGAACAGGACAGCTTCGATATGATTGGCCGCGGCAAAATCTATGTATTTCTTTGCATTGGCAGTAGTAGCTCCGTGACGTTCGTCCATCTTCCAGGTCTCTACGCCGAGATGCATCCCCCACCATACTCCTACATATTTCAGCGGGCGAATCCAGTCCGTAGTTTCCAGTACGCAAGGATCATTCAGATTCAGAATGAGTGAAGAGTTGATCAAACCGACAGCTTCCGGTGCGATCTGTATGGTGCGCCATGAGGTCGTGAAGTGATTTCCCTTACGCGCCTTAATGCCGTCAGGCCACGGGGCAAGTTCCGCTTTCAATGTATAATGGCCGATTTGCTTCAGAGTCATTTCCGGAAAATCATACAAAGCGGCTTCGTGTATACTTCCGTAAACTCCATCCGCAGTCTTGAATGTGAAAGGTGTATTAGCCGTTTCCACTTCGGAAATCGGTTGTTGTTGATAGAGTAGTTCATATGTTTCGGCACTGGCGGGAATCGACCACGAAGTTCCGTCACGATGGAAATGGAAAGTAGTCAGTTCGTCGGTAATCAATAAAGAATCTACAGTCGGCACCGTGTATTCATAGCGGAAACCGATTCCATCATCAAATACACGGAAACGGAGTGTCAGTTGTACCTGATCTTCATTTGTCAGGCTGACTGCCATTTCGTTATAATGATTCCGGTTCTTTTTGTTTTCTCCCCACGGCTGTGTCCAAGTTTCGTCTTCACTGCTGAAAGTCGTGTTCTTCACCTGAAAACCTTCTGCCAGAATGATGCCGTTAGCCACCGTAAAGCCCATGGCTGAATTTTCTATCAAGAGGGAGTCATCCACCGACACATTATAAAACGGTTTGCCGTTTTCGTCTACCGTCAATGTCATCTTGATATGTCCGTCCGGTGACTGGACCTCTGTTTTCGGGCTACTACAGGCATAGCATCCCAGCACACACAGAAAAGCTCCAACTAAATGTTTTACTTTCATAGTATAATCGTCTGTTTATATATAATACAGTTCAGAAAGGAGAAACACTTAAATGTATGCCGTTTTTCTTTCTTCGGATGCAAAGAAAAAGTATCTTTGCATCTAAACAATGTAGATTTATGGCAAAGATACTATTAGCAGAAGATGAAGTCAATATCGCCTCCTTTATCGAACGGGGACTGAAAGAGTTCGGACATTCGGTAACAGTCTGTCATGACGGAAATACGGGTTGGAGAATCCTTCAGGAAGAACCTTTCGACCTTGTAATCCTGGATATTATCATGCCGAAAATAAACGGGCTCGAACTTTGCCATCTCTATCGGCAGATGTTCGGTTACCAAGCACCGGTCATTATGCTGACGGCTTTAGGCACTACGGAAGACATTGTAAAAGGACTGGATGCAGGAGCAGACGATTATCTTGTCAAGCCTTTCAGTTTTCAGGAACTGGAAGCACGTATCAAGGCGCTGCTGCGACGAAACAAGGAGACTGTAACCAATCAACTGACTTGCGACAATCTGGTATTGGATTGTAACACCAGACGGGCGAAAAGAGGTGATGCGGATATCGATCTCACCGTAAAAGAATACCGTCTGCTCGAATATTTCATGACTCACCAAGGGGTAGCCTTGTCGCGCATTACGCTGCTCAAAGACGTATGGGACAAGAACTTTGATACGAATACCAACATCGTAGACGTATACGTCAATTATCTACGGGTAAAGATAGACCGTGACTTCGACAAGAAACTGATTCATACGGTAGTAGGATTAGGATATATCATGAATGCCTGAACATCCATCAAATAAATCCGTGTATGAAAATAGGTTCTAAAATAGCTCTCTTCTATACGTTGCTCAGTGTACTGACAACTATCATCATTATTGCCGTATTCTATCTTTTCAGCACACAGTTTATCAATAAACTCTATGCCTCCTACCTTCGTGAAAAAGCATATCTGACCGCACAAAAGCACTGGGAGAAAGACGAAATAGACGAACAGAGTTACCAGATTATCCAGCGCAAATATGACGAACTCCTGCCCGAAGCTCATGAGATTCTTTTAAATATGGACAGTCTCTCCGAAGTCCGTGACACACTGAACAAATATCTGACCCAGCATCAACAGGCACTCCTGATAGCCGGTGAAGACAGCATTCCTTTTTCTTTTAAATACAAAGACCAGTTGGGAGCCGCCCTTTATTATCCCGATAATGAAGGGAATTTCATCGTCCTAGTCATGTCCCGGAATGTGTACGGTGCAGAAATCAAAGAACACCTCTTGCTTCTCTCCATCTTTCTGGTTTTATTCAGTTCCATCCTGATTTATTTAGTCGGGAAAATCTATTCCGGCCGTATTCTTATCCCCCTGCAGCATATACTGAAGGAGCTGAAGAGGATACGAGCCAACAGTCTGAACCGCCGGTTAAAGACGACCGGAAACAACGATGAACTGGAAGACATGATCAAAACACTGAATAGCATGCTCGACCGTCTGGACAGTGCTTTTAAAGCTGAAAAGTCCTTTGTCAGCCATGCTTCGCATGAACTGAACAACCCCATAACCGCCATACAGGGAGAATGTGAAATCAGTCTGCTGAAAGAAAGAAGTACCGGAGAATATATCGAAGCCCTGCAACGAATCTCATCCGAAAGCAAGCGAATCTCCAATCTGATCCGCCATCTTCTTTTCCTTTCACGTCAGGATGAAGAGCTCATAAAAAGCAATATGGAGGCAATGTCTCTGCCGGATATGCTGAATGACTTAATAAAAATGAACGAACGAATCCGTTTCCATCATCAAGAAACAGGTAAGGCTTCCACTGTAAAGGCCAATCCTTATCTGCTCAAAATAGCTTTAAAGAATATCATCGATAATGCCTGCAAATATTCTGAAAAGGAAGTAGACATTACGCTCAGCCAAAAAGATCAATACCTCGTTCTTGAAATAAAAGATCAGGGCATCGGCATTCCTCCGGAAGAAATAGAACATATATTCCAGTCTTTCTATCGAGGCAGCAACACACATGACTATGCAGGTCAGGGCATCGGCCTCAGCCTGACGCTGAAAATAGTATCTGCCTACAACGCCAGACTGGAAATATCTTCGGAAATAGAAAAAGGAACAAAAGTACGGGTGATCTTCTGATTCAACCGACTTTTGTCCCTTCCTCACTTCTACCTACTGAAAACGAAATTAAAATTTAATCTATGCCGTTTCTTTCATAGAAAGAATAGAAAATGAATTAGATACGTCTTTGCAATAATTTTCCGTTTTTATCATATAGCATTCGTTCATACACTACTTCCACAATCAGCGGGAAGATGAACAGGGCGAAGAAAGTCGCTCCTATCAATCCGCCGATAATGACAATCGCCAGTGGACGCTGTGATTCCGAACCGATACCGTGGCTCATAGCCGCAGGCAACAGACCGATAGCTGCCATAGCCGCCGTCATTATCACAGGGCGGATACGTGAACGGACTCCTTCTTTAGTGGCCTCCTGTAAGGGCGAACCCAGTTTTAGATTTGCCTTGATATCGGAAATCATAATAACGCCATTCTGTATGCAGATACCGAACAAAGCGATAAAACCGATACCCGCCGATATAGAGAAATTGAAGCCCGTTATCAGAAGGGCTGCGATACCTCCCACGGCAGCAAACGGTACATTCAGCAATACCAGTCCTGCATCTCTTGCATTGGAGAAGAGAATAAACAGAATAATGAAAATAATGGCAATGCTGATAGGAACTACCTGCGCCAGACGTTTCGAAGCACGCTGCTGATTCTCAAAATCACCCGTCCATTTCAAAGAATATCCTGCCGGTAAATGGACGGAAGCATTTACCTTTTTCTGCGCTTCGGCAACTGCCGTACCCATATCCCGTCCTCTCACCGAGAACTTGACAGCACAGAAACGGGCATGGTTGTCACGGAAGATCAATAATGGTCCTGTGATTGTGGTGATATCTGCTAGTTCCTTAATAGGTACCATCGTTCCGTCCATCGCCGGAACCAGTATCTTACCTATCTCCTCTTCATTCTGACGGAACTCTTCACTATACCTCACCATGATATTAAATTTCCGTTCGTCCTCATACAACAGCGAAGCTGACTTCCCGCCAATAGCCATTTCAATGATAGACTGAACATCCTCCTTAGCCACTCCATAACGTGCCAACTGACGTTCATTCAGTTCGATACGAAGTTCCGGCTGGCCGATATTGCGAATCACTCCCAAGTCTTCAATTCCCTGCACGGTATTTAATATCTTATCAATCTGAACGGCCAGTTTTTCCGATTCGTACAAGTCTTTACCGAACACTTTCACCGCAATAGAGCCTTTTACACCGGAGGCCGCTTCTTCCACATTATCCGTAATCGGCTGCGAAAAGTTAAAGTCAATGCCGGGATAAACGGATAAATCTTCCTGCATCTTGTCGATAAGCTGAAGTTTGGTCAGCTTGCTTTCCCAGTCTTTCTCCGGATAAATATCTACATGAAACTCAATATTATAAAATCCGGTTGCATCCGTTCCGTCGTTGGGACGTCCGGTTTGAGACAGTACCTGCCTCACTTCGGGGAAAGTCAATAGTTTCTTTCTCATCTTATTTGCCAGCGTTACGGATTCATCCAGCGATATACTTTGCGGCAGCGTAGCACGGATGTAGATCGAACCTTCGTTGAGTTGAGGAAGAAACTCCGTCCCAAGGAAGGAGAAAAGCCATAAACCGACTCCTGCAACCACAGTTGCCAATCCGATAGTCAGTTTACGATGGGCATAGAAAGTATCAAAAAGAGCCGTACACTTTTGATTGATGAAATGGACAAAGCGATTGTTCTTTTCGCGTACATTCTTTTTCAGCAACATGGACGACATGACGGGAACCAGCGTTAATGTGAAAATAAGCGCACCCAGCAAAGCAAAACCCAATGTATATGCCAAAGGTGAGAACATTTTTCCTTCCACTTTCTGAAAAGAGAAGATAGGAATCAAAGCGGTAATGATGATCAGTTTGGAGAAAAATACCGCTTTTGCCTTATCCTTGGCGGTGTGACGGATCAGTCCCATCTTGGACATCACATTGAATGCGGGCATTCCCACCTCTTTCGCCTTCTTGTCCAAAGCGACAAACACACCTTCCACCATCACCACTGCCCCATCGATAATAATACCAAAGTCAATGGCCCCCATAGAAAGCAGATTGGCAGACATCCCCATCACGCGTAAACAAATAAATGCGAATAACAAAGCTAATGGAATAATCACCGCAACAATCACGGTTGTCCGCCAATCTGCCATGAAGATTAACACAATAAACGTAACCAACAATATTCCTTCAATCAGATTATGGGTCACCGTTTTTACCGCCAGGTTCACCAAGTCCTCACGGTCGTAGAACGGTATTATCCGTACATCTTCAGGAAGTACATTCTGATTCAATTCTTCTATCTTATCTTTCAGATTTGCAATGACTTCACCGGGATTCTCCCCTTTACGCATCACTACAATTCCCTGAACGACATCGTTCTCATCCATTCGTCCCACTTGTCCGAGACGGGGCAGGCAGGATTCGTGAACATCTGCCAGGTTCTTTACGAGAATCGGCGTCCCGTTGATGTTCTTCACTACGATGTTTCGCAATTCATCCAGGTCGTTTATCAAACCGATTCCCCGGACTACGTATGCCTGAGAACTTTTCGTGATGACATCTCCTCCTACATTGATATTACTCTTGGCTATCGCGTCATAAAGTTCGAGAGAGGTAATTCCGTAATTAATCAACTGATGAGGATTCACGCTCACTTCGAATGTCTTCACCTCGCCACCGAAACTGACGATATCAGCTACACCTGATACCGAACGGAGATTTCGTTCGATCACCCAGTCCTGAATCGTTTTCAAATCGCGTACACTACGTCTGTCACTGCGCAGGGTGTAGCGATAGATTTCTCCGGTAGGTCCGTACAAAGGCTGTACTTCGGGAGTCACGCCTTCGGGCAGATCGGCATCATTCAGCAAATTGTAGACTTGCTGACGGGCTGTAAAGTCATCAACACGATCTTCGAACATTACATTGATCACAGAAAGTCCGAAAAGAGTGGTCGAACGAATATCCGTTTTTTTCTGTACGGGATTCATGGCTATCTCAATGGGAATCGTGATAAATTTCTCCACCTCTTCCGCACTACGGCCCGCCCATTGCGTGATGATCGTCACTTTTGTATTCGTTACATCCGGAAAGGCATCTATCGGCGTATGTTTGAATGAGACGGCTCCGGCTATAACGGCAATCACCGTACAGAAGAATATAAAGAACTTATTCTTCAGCGAGAAGGCTACTATATTATCTATGAATTTATGCATACTATTCTCTGATTTTTAATCCGCATTCAAAGCATTATACACTAACAATACATTATTATTCAGTACCCTGTCTCCTTCGGAAAGACCGGAACGGACATAACATTCCTTGCTCAACTGTTTGTAAACGTCTACTTCCTTTATCTTCAGACGCTGGTCAGGCTCTACTGTGACCACATAATTCTTTCCTCCCTCGAACACCAGCGCATGGGAGTCGATACGAGGCATGGAAGTATCTTCCGCTTTACACTTCACGCTCACGTTTGTAAACATACCCGGCTTCAGCAAGTAATCCTCGTTTTTCAGTTTGATGCGTACGTTCATTGTCTTACTTTCACTGTCCAACAGGTGATAGGCCTTGTCGATCGTACCTGTAAATGTCCTTTCCGGATATGCCAAAGTCGAGATACGGACATCAGCTCCCTCGGAAACCTTACTAATATCACTTTCATACACATCCGCCATCACCCATACATCGGACAGACCGGAAATCGTAAACAGCGCATCCCCCTGGTCGGGGCGCAGCTGCATATCCCTGCTAATCTGCTTTTCCACAATAAAGCCTGATACGGGAGATTTAAGCTGATAAAAAGCATTTCCGGAGAAGTGATAAATGGAGAATATTTCTTTGATTCGTCTTTCTTCCGCTTCCGCACTTGCCAGTTCCTGCTTGGCCTGAAGTACATCTTTATCCGATGCCATGCCGGAAGTGTACATATCCTGTGTAGCATCCATGTTCCGCCGGGCCAGCAAAAGTTGTTGTTCAGCTTCTTTCAATTGTTTCTCATAATCCGCCACTTCCCCGCTACGGATCACTGCCAGCACTTCTCCTTTGTGAACAAAGTCTCCTATTTCGGCACGCAGTTCCGTCACGGTTCCTCCGAACATCGGATACACATTTGCCACCTGATCCTGATTGAAAGTGACCCGTCCATTCAATGTCAGTTCATCTACCACTTCACAGACGTGCACGGTATCGACGGATACAATTCTCAGCAGGCTGTCCGTCAGGCATAGTGTAGTCGGTTCTACTTTGGGTTGTTCTCCTTTTCCGGAGCATGCTCCCAAAAGGCTGCCAAACAATATACAAGGAAGAAATTTATTCCAGTTCATAGTCTTTGATAATTTATGGATTGTGATCTTTAATCGTTTCATATTGGTCGGTTTATTAGTAGTTCAATACATTTTGTCCGACAACTGTATTCAGGTTTTCCATAGCGAGAAATACGTTTTTCTTTATCTCGTATAGTTGGATACAGGTTTCTTTATAGCTGTCATAATAGTCGATAAATTCCAGCAGGCTGATATTCTTTCTGGTGAAATTCTCATTGACTCCTGTGATCAATTTCTCGAAGTTACGTTCCAGGTCCATATTAGTGGATTGATAGAGTTGAGTTGCTTTCTCCAGAGACGTATAAGCGGTGAAAAGTTCCATATCGGCACGATTAGCGGCATATTCCTGCTGCACTCCCGCTTGTTGGATACTGAAGCGGGCTGCTTTGATATTTCCCTGATTACGGTTGAAGATAGGTACGGACAGGCTTACTCCTATCGCGAAATAGTCATTGATAAAGTTTCCTACACGGTCATAATTCCCTTTCACAGAGAACTCGGGAAAGGCCATTGACTTCTGTAGTTTCAGATTTGCACGGGAGGCATTCACTGTGCTTCGGGCAATCTTTTGGTCGGGCCGTTCATTGATGATTGCTTTCAGGTCTGCAAATGATAATTGCGACAGGTCCAGTTGTTGCAGTACTTCTTCGTCTAATGAGAGTTGAACTTGTGTATCTTCCGGAAGGTTCAGTAATAAATTCAGTTCTCCCCTGGTAGTCAGTAAATCATTCTCCCGTTCGTTCTTCTCTTTCCTCAAGGAGAAGAGCATGGATTCCAAACGGGAAATTTCCATTAAAGAGATGTTTCCCTTTTCCTGCTGAATTTTCATTCCGCCCAAAAGTACTTGCAGGGAATTTACTTCCTTTTCATAGATGGCAATGGACTTAGAAAGAAAGTAGACTTCTACAAACTTTTCATTCAATTCCTGACGGAGCGTCCGCATTACTTCTTCAAACTGGTATTCAGCTATTTCCTTATTGATTTTTTCCAGCCGGACTTGCTTGTTCCGCTGACCGGCAAGATGGATCACCTGTTCTATTTCAACAACAGCTTCCCCTTCTTTTCCAAAATCAAAATACTTCCCGTTCAATCGGTTGTAGACATTCTGTTCCAGCGAAATGACCGGATTTTCAAACAATTTGGCTTGTAATACCTGCGCCTGTGCCATGTCGATATTGTACCGCTCGGCTATCAACGATAAATTGCGCTCTAAAAAACGCTGCTCTGCTTCTTTCAGTGTCAATGTGCCTGCAACCTGTTGCGCACACATCTTTCCTGCCAATAGAAGAAATAGTAAAAATAAAAATGCTCTGTTCATCGCAATCTTTTTGTTACCTTAATTTGTTTTCCGACAAAAGTACAACTCTGCAACGGTAGAGGCTGGATAAAAGCGATTATAAGGCTCTCATTTCAGATTAGAATTTGATTAGAAAATATCTAGGGAAAGGAAAAATTGTAAACACAACAGGAAGAATGGCTATCCCTCTTTCTCTACCATACCCCTATCTTTGCAAAGTAGAAATAAATAATGAATCATTAAAAACAGGAAATATGAAAATTATAGATTTAACCAAAGAAAGCTTTGTTGAGAAAGTTGCTGATTATCAATCTTATCCGGATAATTGGGAATATAAAGGGAATAAACCTTGTTTAGTCGATTTTCATGCTCCATGGTGTGGTTATTGCAAGGCATTATCACCCATATTGGACCAATTAGCAGAAGAATATAAAGGGAGACTGGACATTTATAAAGTAGACGTCGATCAGGAAGAGGAACTGGAAAGTGCATTCAAGATTCGGACAATTCCCAACCTTTTGCTTTGCCCGGTGAATGGCAAACCGATAATGAAACTCGGTACAATGAATAAGGTTCAATTGAAAGAGTTTATAGAAACGACTCTATTTTCATGATAAAATAGAATATAGAGTACTCACATTACTACTTTTCTTACTGAAAAAGTCCGAATCCCAATTGCTTTTTGCAATTTAAAGGTTCGGACTTTCTATTTTCAGATTTAACAGATAGCACTTATCATTTATGCAGCAACCTATCTGTCCCCGGAACAACTTTTCCCATCGACCAGACACACCGTACATTCAATTCCTTATCAAGTATCACAATATCAGCATCTTTACCTTTAGACAATGCCCCTTTCCGATCGCTCACACCAATCAGACGAGCAGGAGTTTCGGAAGCCATACGCACAGCATCTTCCAAAGGAATACTTGCTTTCTTCACCATCGTACGAACCAACACATCCATAGTCGCCAGACTACCGGCTAATGCAGAATGATCCGCCATTTTACATACTCCGTCCTCAATAATATAACGCGGATCAATCGGCTCGTTCCCTTCATTGGCAGCATAAGCCAACGCATCAGTCACCAGACAAGTATTCTCTACCCCTTTCAGTTTATAAACCAGTTTCAGAATAGTAGCAGGCAAGTGAATACCGTCTGCAATAACTTCTACCGTCATTCCATCTGTCAGATATACACTCTCTACCGTACCTTCATATTTATATTCGCGACGTTTATGAAAACCGGGCATCGCATTATAGAAATGAGCAGCATGCGAGAATCCTACCGCATACGCTGCCTTAATCTCATCATATTCAGCCTCCGTATGAGTAACGGCTGTCATAATTCCCTTGGAACGAGTGTATTTTGCAAAATCATGTGCCCCATGCAATTCGGGACTGATATCCCAGCGCTTGATACAGGAAGTATGTTCCAACAGCGGCACATATTCATTTTCATCGGGAGTTTTCAGAAAACCGTCATACTGGCTTCCTGCCATCTTCGGATTCAGATAAGGTCCTTCGATATGCAGACCGAGAATCGGAGACTCCGGTTCCTTCATCAGCTTCTCGCAAACATCGACCGCCTGATATATCCTCTCAAACGAAGTAGATGACAAAGTAGGAAATATGCCGGTAGCTCCATGCTTCAAATGAGCAGTTGCTGCGATACGGAAAGCCTCCTCCGTTGCTTCGGTAAAATCATGGCCGCCGCCACCATGCGCATGCATGCTGACAAATCCCGGTACGATCGTCATTCCTCTGGCATCAATCACTGTTGCACCGATAACTGCCAGATCACTGTTGGTTACCTCTAATATTTTTCCATCACAAATCAATACAGAGCCGTCTTTCAGCCAGCCTTGCGGAGTAAGTATTCTACCGTTGATTATTTGAGTTAACATCGTTTTCTTTTTTAGTCGTTAAAACAGCTTGTTTGTACCTTCTACCAATTGTCCCATCGCCCAGACCGCTCTTACATTCAGATCTCTATCCAAAGCAATAATATCCGCGTCCTTGCCACGTTCCAACGTACCTTTGCGGTCGAGCACTCCCATGATACGGGCCGGAGTCTCGGAAGCCATCCTCACAGCATCCGCCAAAGGAATTTCAGCATTCTGCACCATCGTACGGATCAAACGGTCCATCGTCGCCACACTTCCTGCCAATGCAGAGCGGTCTGCCAGTTTGCACACACCGTCTTCGATAATGACACGCGGATCAAAAGCAGTCTTACTGTCACTTGCCGCACAAGCCAGCGCATCAGTGATCAGGCACGTACGCTCCACTCCTTTTATCTTATAGACCAGACGAAGAATGGTAGGAGGCACATGAATGCCATCGGCCACGACTTCCACTGTCATATCATCAATCAAATAAATACTTTCTACCGTACCTTCATACTTATATTCCTTCCGTTTGTGAAATCCGGGCATAGCATTGTAGAAATGGGTAGCATGCGTATATCCTGCCTCATACGCAGTCTGGATATCTTCAAATTCGGCCTGTGTATGTCCTACAGATGCCAATACGCCTTTTGCGGTGATATACTTTCCGAACTGCATAGCCCCCGGAAGTTCCGGTGCCGCATCCCAACGTTTGATGCAATGGGTTTCTTCCAGCAAAGGGATATACTCTTCCGGATCAGGATTTTTGATATTCTCCGGAATCTGTCCGCCTGCCATCTCCATATTGAAGTAATGTCCTTCCAGATGCAGGCCGAGTACGGGACTGTCCGGCTCTGCCATCATCTTTTCGGTTGTTTCTGCGGCTGCACGGATCATAGGAATAGTAGAAGAAGAAAGTGTGGGGAAAATACTGGTAGTTCCGTGTTGCATGTGAGCTTTAATCGCTGTCCGGAAGGCGTCTTCCGTCCCCTCCATAAAGTCTCTTCCACCACCGCCATGAACATGAATTTCTACTCCTCCCGGAACGATATACATGCCCTTGGCATCAATCAGTTTTGCTCCGATAACCGCCAGGTCGCAGTTAGTCACTTCCAGAATTTTATGATCACGAATAAGTACGGACCCATCCTTCAACCAGCCCTGAGGGGTAAGGATGCGCGCATTAATGATTTGTGTTAACATATCACAAGTTCTTAAATTAATTATAGGTCTGTGTGAGTCGATGACACTCTTTTTGGGGGAAGTACATCGACTTTCGTAATTACAAAAAGAGGTCGCCAATCTTATCGACTGACAACCTCACTACTTTGAGCGGAAAACGAGACTCGAACTCGCGACCCTAACCTTGGCAAGGTTATGC
>OGJD01001193.1_pt1 | contig 16533 bp, 13 predicted proteins | sample 1571971 | NCBI WGS metagenome assembly OGJD01 (sample SAMEA2582117, study PRJEB24529) | metagenome | biome: Human gut stool | place: China | collected 2011
CGAATGTACTATTATGGGGCATTGGTATTGTTGTTACCGTTATGAATATTTACCTACTCATTGTAGGGTAATAGGAAAAGACCGCGTTAGCGGTCTTTTTTTGTATAATAGGTGTTCAAATTTATAAAGTTACATTAATCATGTAACATTGTTTTATTAGAATTACTTTGTCATATAACGGGTATAGTTGTTATGTAAAAAGTGTATCCATGAATACCCATGTGGGCTATAAAATATGTTACAATTAAAGATAGCATAAATCTGTAGGGAGTATTCCCTCACCAGTGTAATAGATAGAAATTAGGAGGACCTAATGGCAAACGAAGTTAAATTACAAGATGCAATGCAATCTGATTTTACTGCTGTCGTAAGCGACATTGCAGAGGAATTATTAACGCGCCTAAATATGGATGAGGATGGTTCTGTTATCGATATGTTCCAAACAGGCTCTTTTGATCCTTGGCAGTTATTCGTATTTTTTGGCGCTTTAGAAAAAGCTCTTATTGAGTTCAGAACGGATAAACGCAAGAAAACGGTTATCGTTCATGCACAACCTGAGGCTCTTATCGGCATAGGCCGCGTAGTGACACCTGTATCTACTATGCTTGAGCATGTATTGATGTCTCGTTTGAACGACATGAGCGAAGGCCGCTTGGAAACCGGCATGCTTACAGTATCTGCTGAAAGTATCGATTATGAAGGTGTAAACCTTAAAGGGCGTCACGTGGTTATCGTATGCGACCTTGTAGATGAAGATTCTAATTATCTCAAAGAATGCATTAAATTATGTAAAGAATTGAAAGCAAGCCACGTAGTGGCGGTGCCTCTCATGTTGTGGAACCCAGAATTGATCGATAATTTGACAGAGGAATCTATTAAGGCGGAATTATCTCATGAAAATCGTCCTCTCTCCTAGTAAGACAAAAACGATTGCCGATGTTGCTAGAAATGATGAGGCAGTACATCATGCAGTCCGAGACAGACAATTTCAGCCGCACATCACACACGAAATCATAAAACATGTCCGATCTCTCGATGTAACGGCTCTTGGTAAAGCTTTAAAACTAAAGGATGATAAGGCGCAAGCTTTATATGACTTTTATCAAGCTTTTGAGTCCCAGCCAGTAGGTGTGGCTTGTGAAAGCTACGATGGCATTGCTTTTAAATATTTAGATTGGCAGAACTTGTCTGATGAGGCTAAGACCTTTGGTGAAAGCCACCTCGTTGTAATGTCTGCGTTGTACGGTGTCGTTGAACCTAATATGGGTGTGCGCGATTATCGACTCGATATGGTTGATAAGGTAGGCGTTAATTTATACGATACATGGCGTGAAGCAGTGGATGCATACTTTCACAAGGAAGATTGGATCCTAAACCTAGCATCTAAAGAATATGCAAAAATGGTGAACCATCCAAAGGTGGTAACCATTGAATTTTGGGAATTACGGGGCGACACGTTTAAGCAGATGAGTACGTCCTCCAAAATGAGTCGAGGTGTGATGGCTCACGAATGTTTAACACGACAAGTGAAACATGTGCGGGACTTGCCGCGCGAAATCAATGGATTTACCTGTGTCACTGACATTGAATCCATCACCATACCAAGCGAATCGATGACGATTCGTTATGAAAGGAAGTGATTGTTTGCAAGTGCAAGACATTCTTGCAAAAGACCTCGTCGGCGATGAATGGCTGACCGAGGAGGAACTAAGATTTCTCATGTCTGTAACTGATGAAGAACAGTTGCAGTTAATATATAAAAAGGCCTACGAAGTAAAGGCAAAATACGTAAAGCCTGTAGCGTATTATCGTGGCCTCATCGAGTTCTCGAACCGATGCATTAAGAATTGTAATTACTGCGGTATCCGCCGAGAAAACGATAAGGCGGAACGCTTTGATATGAATCGCGAAGACATCATCAAGATGGCGCAGTGGGCATATGACCATGAATATGGTTCCATTACACTCCAATCTGGTGAACGCTGTGATGATGCCTTTGTAGACTATGTTGTGGATTTAATTCGCGACATTAAAGCCATTGGTGATGGTTCTCTTGGCATAACGATGTGTGTAGGGGAACAAAGCGAAGAGGCGTACCGCCGCATGCGTGAAGCCGGTGCGAGTCGTTATTTATTACGCATTGAAACAACTAATACAGATTTATACCATAAAATTCATCCTCGTGATGAATTGCACTCCTTTGAGACGCGCGTAGAATGTTTACGTCGTTTGCGCCGCGTAGGCTTTCAAGTTGGCACAGGCGTTATGATTGGCCTACCTGGTCAAACTGAGGAAGATCTTGTGAACGATATCTTGTTCTATCGCGACATGGATATCGACATGATCGGTATGGGGCCTTATGTGGTGCATCACGATACGCCTCTAGGTCAAGAAGCATTGGCGATGGGTATCGATGACGAAGCAGGTAAATTGCGTCGTGTTCAACTGGGGCTCAAGATGATTGCGTTGACTCGTTTATTCTTGAAAGACGTAAATATCGCAGCTACTACTGCATTACAAGCGCTCGATAAGCTAGGCCGTGAAAAAGGTTTAGCCGCAGGGGCGAATATCCTTATGCCTATCATCACCATTCCTGAACACCGTGCAAAATATTTGCTATATGATAACAAGCCATGCGTAGACGACAATGCAGAACAATGTAAGGACTGCTTGACACGCCGCGTAATGTCCATCGGTGATACCGTGGGTTGGAAACAAAATGGGGACTCTAAACACTACGGCAAACGGACGGGAGAATTTTAGTATTATTATATAATCCTCTTTTTGGAGAAATTTTTCTCAGAAAAAGAGGATTTTTCTATTGTAGTGTCGAAGTGTATTAGCAAAAGCCGTAATTTGCCAGTAAGGAGGCGATTCCAATGAAAGAGTACAGTAGTGATAAAATTAGAAACGTTGCTGTTGTTTCCCACGATGGTGCGGGTAAAACAGCTCTTGTTGAATCCTTGTTGTTAACTTCTGGTGCGGTTGATTTCGTAGGTAAAGGTCAAGATAATAAACATATTATGGACTTTGAACCGGAAGAAATTAAACGTAATGTAACTATTCAATTGGGCATGGCGCCATGTGAGTGGCATGACCATAAGGTTAACTTCATAGACACTCCAGGCTATAATGAATTCCATGGCGAAGTTCGTGCCGCTTTGCGTGCCTGTGATGGCATGTTGATGGTGCTATCCTCCACATCTGGTGTAGAAACTGACACAGTTCGCGCATGGGATTATGCAGTTGAATTACAAATGCCTCGCATGGCATTTATCAATAAAATGGATGTAGATGGTGCTGATTTCTTCGGTACTATTGAAAGAATGCGGGAATTATTTGGCAAAGGTATCATGCCGTTGCAGATTCCTATCGGTGAAGGCGCCGATTTTGAAGGCGTTGTAGACGTAGCAAAAATGACTGCGTTTACTTATAAGGACGGCCAACCAACAGAGGTCGCTGTACCAGCTCACCTTATCGAAAAGGCTCAAGAAATTCGGGAAATGACCGTAGAAGCCGCGGCTGAAGGTAGCGATGAGTTGTTGGAAAAATATTTAGAAGGCGAAGAATTATCCTTAGAGGAAATCCGCCAAGGCTTGCGTGAAGGGATGATTAGTGGCCGTGTGTGCCCAATCATGTGTGGCAGTGCCACATCTCGTATTGGCTTAGATCAAGTATTGGATCGTATGATCCGTTACATGCCGGATGCAACTAAAAAAGTGATGACCGCAACTGATGCGGAAACCGGCGAACAATGTGTTGTACATGTAGATAAACCATTAACTGCATTCGTATTTAAAACATTGTTAGACCCATTCGCAGGCAAACAAAGCTTTGTACGTATCTTCTCTGGTGAACTGAAAGAAGGGGATCGTCTCTTTGATGTGAACCAAGGTGTAGAAGAAAAATGGGGCAAGATGGTTACCCTTATTGGGAAGCAACAAATCCCTGTATCCGCTGCTAAAGCTGGCGATATCGTAGTGATACCGAAATTGGCCAATGCTAAGACCGGCGATACATTAACGGCTCCTGACTTTAAAGTGACATACGATGCTATTCGTTTCCCTCAACCTTTATATACAGTGGCTATGGAGCCAGTAAAAAAAGGTGAGGAGGAAAAATTAGCTAGTGCTGTTCTTAAAGTGGCGGAAGAAGATCCTACTTGCGTAGTAGTGAAAAATGCTGAAGCTCGCCAATTACAAATTGATTGTATGGGCGAGGTACATCTTGAGCATATCCTCAACAAAATGGACCGTAAATACGGCGTACAAGCTAAACTTGTGACTCCATATATTCCGTACCGCGAAACTATCAAAGGCTCTGCTGAAACCGAGTCTAAATATAAGAAACAAAGTGGCGGTCATGGTCAATATGGTCACGTTAAGATTCAAGTGGATCCATTATATGATGGTAGCGAATTTGCATTTGTAGACAAAATTTTTGGTGGTGCTGTACCTAAACAATACATACCAGCAGTGGAAAAGGGTGCCAAAGAAACCCTAGATAAAGGCCTAATTGCAGGATATCCTATGATTGGCGTGCAAGTGACACTCTTGGATGGATCGTACCACAGCGTAGACTCCTCAGAGTTAGCATTTAAAGTAGCTACGTCACAGGCTATCAAGGATGTGATCCCTAAGGCGAAACCAGTCCTATTAGAACCAATCTATGAAGTTAACGTGTTTGCACCAGATGCTTTCATGGGCGACATCATGGGTGATTTGAATAGTCGTCGAGGTCGTGTATTGGGCATGGAACAAAGTGAAAGAACAGGTATTTCTGTTGTTAAAGCACAAGTACCATTGGCTGAAATGGCCGATTATGTGACTGCATTGCGCTCTATCACACAAGGACAAGGCGTATTTAACCGTCAGTTCTATACCTATGAAGAGGTTCCACATAAGCAAGCGGAAGAAATTATCGCTGCTTATAAAACTCAAGAATAAAGTAATGGCCACATGCTGTATTTAATACAGTTTGAATCTTCAAAACTGAATAGACAATTGCATAATGTAACAATTTAATAATGTAACAATTTCATAGTGTAATGATTGACGAAAGTCATAAATTTGAATAGTATTTTACTGAAGCCCTCCATATATGTAGCGTATGGAGGGCTTTTACATAAGAGAATAGCTAGTTCTTTATGTATATATGTGCTAACATAAAAGGTAATATAATAGTTTCCATGTGGTGACCATATCCATAGATATTGTGAAAGGATTGCATATGTTTTTCTCAAGCATTACCGCAGATTATACAAAAATGGGTTATCCTAAAGCCATTGTGCGCGCTTTAGATTTCTTGAAACATACAGATTTGAAAGCTTTGCCTGGGGGGCGTCATGCCATTGAGGGCGACATGATGTATGCTAACGTAGACGATGTAGAAACAAAACCATTTGAAGCTACAAAACCGGAATCGCATCGTAATTATGTAGATATTCAATTTATGGTGAGCGGCGAGGAAAACATGGGCTTTTTCGTAGATAAAGGCATGGTAAAACCTGTGGAGTCCTATCCGGATCGAGATTGCTATTTCTATCCTAATGAAGCTGTTGATGAAGGGCAAATCCATTGCCCAGAAGGGTACTACACTGTATTCTTCCCGTCTGATGTTCATCGGCCCTTGCTTGCTGTAAATGATAAACCTATCAAAATCCGTAAGGTGGTTGTGAAAGTTCACGTATCTTTGCTCGGTGAGTAGTATGAAACAATATGAAGTTATTGGTGTTATTATAACCCTATTGGGCGCTGTTTTATGGGGTGTATCAGGTGCATCCGTACAGTTCTTAAGCAATTTCAGAAATATGAATTTGGAATGGCTAGTAACTATGCGATTGATTACAGCAGGTTTACTAACTGTTATTTATGCATGGTTTAGATTTGGAAATTCTATCTTTAATGTATTTCATAGTGTAAAAGATACGCTAGGACTCATTGTTTTTGGCGTATTTGGTATGGCCTTATGTCAATATACATACTTCAGGTCCATTGCTTTAGCTGGAGCTGGCATTGCAACGGTTTTACAATATCTGGCGCCATCTATGATTATTATTTATCTGCTAGCTCGCTATGGTAAACGACCGTCTAAGGGCGAGATTGTTTCTGTTATACTTGCTTTAGTGGGGACCATTTGTTTGATGGGCAATGATGATGGCCTTTCTATTGAAAGCTTCCCTCTAATGGTTCTCGTATGGGGCCTTTTATCTGCTGTAGGTGTAGCCATATATAGCATTTCTCCTGTTGATTTACTCTACAAATATGGTACATTACCTATTGTAGGATTCGGGATGCTCATTAGCGGTATTGTAGCCGCTATATTATTTCATCAACCGAACTCATATGCAGTGTGGGACGTATGGACTGTTATTGGTTGTTTTAATGTCATATTTCTCGGGACGATAGTATCTTTCAATGCCTATTTAGAAGGGGTTAAACGAATTGGGGCCGTACGAGGATCTATTTTGTCATCTATTGAACCTATTTCGGCGGCTTTCTTTGGGTGGGCTTTTTTAGGAAATGAATTTAGTCTATTAGGACTAATTGGTATGGCTATGATTATTGCTACCGTTGTTATCATCGCTTGGGATAGACAACGAACTATTAAACGAGAAGTACTGGCAAAACTGAATAAAACAATATTAGAATAAATCGATAAGAACACATATATCACAGAAATCATTTCGTGGTATATGTGTTTTTTGTTATAACATAAAGTATATTTTAGATACTGTATACATGCGCTATTTAGTTGACTATTTACATATCAATTCATATAGTAAATGTATACGTGATTATTAGTTTGTTAAGGAGGTATTTATGTCTGTAAAAGATTTTGTGCAACAACGACGTGATGCGTTAATCGCTATGCGTCGCGACTTTCATATGTATCCTGAGCCTGCTTGGCTTGAGTATCGATCTGCTGCGAAAGTGGCGGATACGCTTATTTCTTTGGGCTATGATGTGGCGTTAGGCGCAGATGTACTCGATTTAGATTCTCGCATGGGCTTGCCTAGCGATGAGGTTATGAAAGCCGCTATGGATCGCGCCATCGAAGAAGGTGCTAATCCTGAACTTGTAGAAAAGATGGGCTATGGTAAAACGGCTATCGTTGCAACTATGAAATTTGGTGGCGAAGGTCCCGTAGTAGCATTTCGTGTAGACATGGACTCCAACGATGTCATTGAAGCTAAAGAGGATAACCATGTACCCACAAAGGAAGGCTTCCGTTCTTGTCATGATAAGGCGATGCACGCCTGTGGTCATGATGCACATATGACGATGGGGCTAGGCTTAGCGGAATACTTGGCTGCTCATAAGGATGAATTCAAAGGCACTATCAAACTCATCTTCCAACCAGCGGAGGAAGGCGTGCGCGGTGCTAAAGCGATGGCGGAAGCGGGCGTTGTGGATGATGTAGATTTGATGTTCGGCATGCATATTGGGTTTAATGAAAATCTATCCAATTGTTTTGCATGTAGCGATCATGGCTTCTTGGCGACTACAAAACTTGATGCGGTGTTCCACGGCTATTCTGCTCATGCTGGTGGTTCCCCAGAAAAAGCACAAAATGCAATGCTTGCAGGTTGTACTGCGGTGCTTAACTTACAAGCTATCGCTCGTCATAGTCAAGGGGCTTCTCGCATGAATGTAGGTGTTTTTGAAAGCGGTACAGGCCGCAATGTGACGCCTGATGTGGCAGTTCTTAAACTGGAAACTCGTGGAGCCACTACAGAAATTAACGATTATATGATTGAACGAGCAAAGACTATTATTAAAGGTGCTGCAGAAATGCACGATTGTACCTTTGAAATCACAAAACAAGGTGAAACTCCTGCAGGTCGCATCAGCGATGATTTAGCTCGTGAGGTGCAAGCTATCGTAGAACCACTCGGTATCTTTAAAGAGGTTCCATTCGATTACAGCGGTGGCGGTAGTGAAGATTGTGCGTACTTCTTGAACTGTGTCATCGATCGCGGTGGTAGAGCAACCTACATGGTAGTAGGTTCTGCTATTAAAGCACCACATCACAATCCACTCTTTGATATCGATGAAGAAGATATGCTAAATGGTATCATCGCATTAGGTACTATTGCGGCTCACTATTTAAAATAAGGTTTACTGACTAGCCACCATATGGTTTGTCGGTAAATGATGTAGTAGATTGTGAGGTGTTATATGATTCAACGAGAGCGATTAGTTAAAGATTTTAATGCTATGGCTCAATTGACAGCACCTGGTGAGGGCATTAATCGCCTTGCTTTCACCGATGCAGACTGGAAGGGGCGTCAATATATTATAGATCGCATGATTGATGCGGGTTTATCCGTTGAAATAGACGATTTTGGCAATGTCATTGGCTATAAGATTGGTAAGAAACCAGATTTACCAGTTGTCATGGTAGGGTCTCATACAGATAGCGTACCCAATGGAGGCAATTACGATGGTGTGGTGGGCGTGTTATCTGCCATTGAAGTAATTCGTAGCATGATTGACGATGGTTATGAACATGACCATACTATCGCTGTGGTATCCTTCATGTGCGAAGAATCCGGTCGCTTTGGGGATGCTACACTAGGTAGTAAGGCCATGCGTGGTGAATTAAGATTACAAGACTTACACCGATTGGTAGATAAACAAGGAATTTCCTTATACGAAGCATTGAAAGGTCGCAACTTAAATCCCGATGGAATTGAAGAAATGGAATATAAACGACCTGTAAAGTCTTTCACAGAAATTCATATTGAACAAGGAAAGGTACTGGAGCACGAACAGAAAACGATTGGCATTGTGACTGGTATTGCAGCGCCAGAGCGATTCTATGTGACCATTCGGGGCAATGCCGATCATAGTGGTGCTACGCCGATGAACTTGCGTCATGATGCCCTATGTGGAGCCTCAAAAATCATCCTCGGCATCGAGGAGATTGCATCCATGCAAGAGGAACCACCCGTGGTGGGAACTGTCGGTGTTGTGGAGGTTACGCCAGGGGCGATGAATGTCATTCCTGGAGCTGTGAAGCTAGGTGTAGATATTCGCAGCATATCTAAGGTAGCTCGCAATTCTGTAGTCACTCTTGTTAAGGAATTTATCGATATTACTGCAGAAAAACGGGGGTTATCTTATACGCTTGAGCCTATTGCACAAGACTATCCAGTGGAGATGCACCCTTCGATGATTCGAGAAATCGAAGAGGCTGTTAAGTCTGTAGGTGTAGAATATATGACTATGCCGAGCGGTGCCGGTCATGACGCGATGCATTGGGCGGAGGCAGTTCCTACGGGAATGATTTTTATTCCATGTCGTGATGGCATCAGTCATAATCCTGCAGAATTTGCTGAAATGGATGATATCGTAACGGGTGCAGAGGTGCTTGATAAGGTGCTCAGGAAACTTAGCTTGGAAGAAACGAAGCTTGTTTAATATACTTTTTTCTATATAGATAAGTAGTTATATAGATATATGATTATACTGTATATATTTGAGTGATTATTTTTATTATAGTTAGGCCTCTTAGGTGTAAGACATAGATAGGTCTATTGTATTTAGTGTTGTTAGTTGTGTATTGGATGTAAAGTGTTTATAGAGGGGATATAGCTATCTTGCATCATATGTACACGGATAGGAGAGTTATGGTTATTACAGGTATTGTTATTGTAGTAGCAACGTTTATCGCTATTATTAAACAGTTTGAAACACGGCTCGTATTATTATTATCGGGATTATTGATGTGCTTTATTGGGGGCAACCTTGGAGCTGGTACGACAGCCTTTGTAAAAGAACTTACAAATCCAGGTCTTGTACCGACTATCTGTACGGTACTTGGCTTTAGCTACGTTATGGAATATACAAAATGTACGGAGCATATGGTGTATTTCATTTCCGCAGGGCTTAAAAAGATGACTAAAATCATCATCCCAGGTGCCGTTATTATTACATTCTTAATTAATATTGCACTGCCTACAGCGGCAGGCTGTGCCGCTGCCGTAGGTGCGCTATTGATTCCGGCTTTAATTCGTTCTGGTGTGCACCCAGCGATGGCTGGTTCTGCTATCTTCTTAGGTACATGGGGGAGCTCCTTGAGCCCAGGGCTTATGTTCAACCCTCAAGTAGCGCAACTGGCAGGCGTAGACGTAATGACAGTTATTGCGAGCTTCTCCATGCAAGCCATTATCGGTATCGTAGTGGCCGCTATTTTGCTTAATATCGTTGCTATCGTTAAGAAGGAGCATACAGGGTATGTGATGAAACATGATACTGTAGAGGAAGGTAAAGAGTTTAAGGTAAATTACTTCTATGCTATTATCCCTATCATTCCACTTGTTATGCTTGTACTTGGTAGTAAACAAGTAGCGGTGATTCCAGAAATCTCCGTTCCTGTATCTATGCTCATCGGTACTGCTATTGGTATCATTGCCGTGCGTCCTAATGTGGCAGAAGCTGTTAAGAAGTTCTTCCGCGGTACTGGAGATGGTATGTGTGATGTAGTGGGCCTTATGGCTGCAGCAGCATGCTTTACAGCAGGGATGCAACTCATTGGACTTACAAGTGCCCTTATTGATGGCATGAAGAACTCTCAACAAATCGCCCAAATCGGGGCAGCCTTTGGTCCGTTCTTATTGGCGGTTATTTCTGGTTCTGGTAATGCGGCAGCTCTTGCCTTTAATGGTGCTGTAACACCTCATGCTGCAGACTTTGGTTATGGTATTATGCAACTTGGATCCATGGCTCAAATCGGTGCTGGTATCGGTCGTAGTATGAGTCCTGTTGCGGGGGCAGGTATCATCATTGCGGGACTTGCAGGTATCAACCCTATGGAAATGGCTAAACGCAATGCCGTGCCTTGTATTATTGCGACTGTAGTCATTATGCTATTGTTATTATAGTCTTAAACCGGTTATATATTTGAAAGTATAGTTATTATAGTGAGTTCAATATGATCGTTATATTGAAATTATAATTCTATCAACACTACAATTATATTAATATCATAATTACACAGAATAAAAACCCTTCTGTATGCTGATTAGATATGTCATATTCGTGAGAATATAATCTTAACAATCAGCTATAGAAGGGTTTTCTTTTATGTATCGTTATTATTTGAGTTTTAAGCCAATCCAGAGAGCAGAGATTATAAATAAGCAGCCACTTGCCCAGAATAAGGTTGTAAAACCTAGCCATGCCATTAGGCTTGCACCACCGACGGCGCCTAAGAAATAACCAAGAAATAAACATGATTGGTTGTAGGAGAATACTTGTCCCGTAAACTCGCGAGGCGTTTTTGAAGAGAGATAGGTGTTTAATGCCGGTAACATGCCACCTAGGCCGAAGCCTTGTAAAAATCGAATGAGTGCTAGTTGGTAAATATCAGTTACATAGGCTTGAGGAATGTTAAATAAGCCTACATAGATAAGAGATACGACTAATACCTTTCGAGGACCAATCTTGTCAACTAGCTTGCCGAGAGGTGAACTACTTATTAATTGAGCAATGCCCATGGCAGAGAACACCGCTCCTGCAATAAAGGCTAGGTTTTCAGTGTTGCTCGGAACAATACCTTTAATATATACGGAGATAACAGGTTGTAAGGACATGATGCATATAGCATAGATAAAGGATGCTATACACAATGCTACAATACTATTAAATTCAGGAATTTGTTCTTTTAGTTTGCTAATAGAAAGTTTTTCAACATTAGGCTTCGGTATATAATTTTCATGGATAAAAATAGTGGCTAGCAAACCCGCGAAACCCATGAGAATACCAACTAAAATAAAGCCATTACGAATACCTATAGTATCTGCAATATATCCACCTAGTAAAGGCCCAATTAGTGAGCCTGCTAGATTGGCCGAAGCTAATAGGCCAAGTGCCCAGCCAGTTCGTTCAATGGGAGATTCTGAAGCAATCAATGTAATAGTTGCAGAATAAAAACCATTTACTAAACCTTGTATGAGGCGAATTATTACAACCCCTTCAGGTGTTGTTTGAAAGGCGAGCAATAGATTACATAAAGCCATTCCAAAGCTAGATCGTATTAATGTAATTTTGCGACCTTTTTTATCTGCTATACGACCCCAAAATGGTGCAACTAAACATACGATTAAATAGGTTGCGCCGGTTGCTAAACCTGACCAGAGAGACATAGCCGATGGCGTTTGAACTCCTAGATCATGAAAATATAGAGGGAGAATAGGTGCTAATTGGCTCACCCCAAAGGATGTACAGAATACACATATTAAACTTATATACACCGTACGTTTCCAGGTTTCCAAAGTATCTCTCCTTCACTAGTCTTAGTACAATTTATAGTACCAGAAAAATAGTAATTCTATATCTTTTTGACTTCATCCCCAATATTAAGTCAGGAAGTTTGTCGTTTGCACTGGTATCTTGAATCCAGTAGTTGATGGATAAAATAAAACTTAGGCTCTCTTTTCCACAAAATAATCAGTGGGAACTGATAACATATGTAATTTCAGTATACTATTAGTGTTTAGAGGAAAACAATATTAGTAGATAAGATTTATATAAAACATTAATTATTATAATAGATAAGGAATCATGATAAAATGTTAGCAGAATTGGTTTCATATCTGAGAATTTATGAAGCTGCTTATATTTTATAGCAATCAGGGTATAGACGGACATTTGCATTTAAAACAACATATGATTTTTATGTAGATTCGAAAGATATTGAGGAGATGTTATTCTATGTATAAATTTATCTTTCTTCTTTTGCTAGGGTGTATTATTTTTTCACAGTATGCATTGACCTTCATTAACTATGATTATAATAAATACTATGCTTTTGGAAGATATAAATTGCATGCTAACTATTCATTTGAAGATACATGGCGTGATAATGGATTTGAGCGACTTATTTATAGCTATAGAAAGGTAGATAATAAATTGTACACTTATGGAGAATCTGGGATAACTATTATTACGATGAATGTCATAAATCCTAAAATTATAAAGATTCCAAATGATGAATATTATGAGTCTGTGCGTAAATATGGAAGAACTAATAAATATGCTAACTCATTAGGCGAATTATCTAATATTTATGGGGAGGATTTTATTATTTTAGATCGCTTAGAAGAATTAGAGAGTGATGACTACTCCATCGTCAGAGAGATTATTGAGCAAGGCAAGGATAAAGCAAAGAAATCATTCTTGTTTTGATTAATTATTAGCAATATATAGGACTGTATGCTAATAATATTTCCATAATCGAACAACAATCAGAAATTAAAACTTCTTGACTTTCATTCTATAGAAACATTATAATCAGATTATAATTTTATACTCGCCTGAAATAAACCGATGAGGTGGAGATAAAAATAGGAAATGCACTCACAGAGAGCGGGATTAGCTGAGAACCCGTAGTACGCAGCTTATTAAATGGACCACCGAGGGCGCATGGAAAAGAATGAACTTTCACAGTTATTCCTAGTATGGTGCGACGTCACACGAGCGTTAGTCGTGAGGGATATGTTAGTATCCTGCGAAAGGGGAATGCACTGCATTCAAACAAGGTGGTACCGCGATTTATAGCACAATACAAATATTTTCTAATAATTGTATAAGAATAGAACTATAAACTCGTCCTTGACGTTATATTGTCATGGGCGAGTTTTTTTATTGGCAAATGCCAGATGGAGGTTCTCATGATTTTTCCTAGTCTTGACCGTGTGAAAGCTATCGCACCGGGCTACGATATCGTGCCTGTATATATGGAAATTTTATCCGACGTACGCACACCGATTAGTGTGTTGAAAGCGTTAAAACAAGTGAGCAGTCATACGTACTTGCTTGAAAGTGCGGATAATAGTAATCATTGGGGCCGTTACTCCTTCTTGGGCTATGATCCTAAGATTGAGTTATTCTGCAAGAACCATAAGATGACCATCAAAGACGGAACGACTCGTACCTTTGAGTGTTCTGATCCTGCAGCAGAAATTCGCAATATTTTGAGCCAATATAAAAGCCCTCGCTTAGAAGAGTTACCAACCTTCACAGGCGGCTTTGTAGGCTACTTCGCATGTGAATATATTCGCTACATCGAGCCAACATTGGATTTTCCAACGCCAGATGATGACTCTGCAATGGTCAACGATGTAGACCTTATGCTCTTTGATAAAGTTATCGCTTTTGACCACTACAAAAATAAAATTTACTTGATTGCCAACATCAGCACAAATGATTTGGAACGCAACTATAACAAGGCGGAGCTTGAATTGAAAACTCTTGCTGATCTCGTTGTAAACGGTAAAGAGGCGGATGTTCCAAAAGGCATCCTTAAAACAGAGTTTACCTCTGAGTTTACAAAGGATGAGTTTGAAGCAGTTGTCAAAAAGACACAGCACTACATCAAGGAAGGGGATATCTTCCAATGTGTTGTATCTAACCGCCGCGAAGCCGAGTTTGAAGGCAGCTTGTTGAACGCATACCGCGTATTGCGTACGTTGAACCCGTCTCCGTACATGTTCTACCTATCCGGTGGTGATGTAGAACTCACAGGTGCTTCTCCAGAAACTTTGGTGAAAATGACAGATGGCAAAATGTACACCTTCCCAATTGCAGGCACTATGCGTCGCGGTAAAAACGAAGCAGAGGACCTTGCCATTGAGGAAAAACTCATCAACGACGAAAAAGAATTGGCTGAACATAATATGCTCGTTGATCTTGGCCGTAACGACTTAGGTAAAATTTCTAAATTCGGTTCCGTAAAAGTAGAGGCGTTACATATGTTGCAACGTTTCTCCCATGTAATCCACATTACATCTACTGTAAGCGGTGACATTCAAGACGGCAAAGATGCACTCGATGCTATCGGTGCTACATTGCCAGCTGGCACCTTGTCTGGGGCGCCTAAGATTCGTGCTATCGAGATCTTACATGAACTTGAAAAAAGCCCACGTGGCGTATACGGTGGCGCCGTAGGTTACATCGACTTCTCTGGTAACATGGACGTGTGCATCGGCATTCGTATGGCTATGAATAAAGGCGGTAAGGTCTATGTTCGCGCTGGTGCTGGTATCGTTCGCGATAGCGTACCTGCTAGTGAATACAATGAAACTTTGATCAAAGGCCAATCCATGATTTCCGCAATTACAGATGCACAGGAGGTAGAATAATGGTACTCCTTATAGATAATTACGATAGCTTCTCCTTTAATTTATACCAATTAGTAGGCTCTATCGATCCAGACATTAAAGTCATCCGCAGTGATGAATTAACAGTTGAAGAAATCCGCGCGTTGAAACCAGACTATGTGATACTTTCACCAGGACCTGGTAGACCAGCTGATGCGGGCGTATACGAAGACCTCTTGCGTGAATGCAAAGGCGAATTCCCAATCCTCGGAGTATGCCTCGGGCACCAAGCCATTGGCGAAGTATTCGGGGGCACCGTGTCCTACGTAAAACAAGTTATGCACGGCAAACAAAGCGTAGCAAAACAAGTACACCCATCCAAAATCCTTAAAGGCGTACCAGAACAATTTGAAGTGGCACGATACCACTCCTTGGCGATTATTGACGAAACCATGCCAAGCGAACTCATCGTTACATCCATTACAGACGATGGCGAAGTAATGAGCGTGGAACACAAAGACTACCCGATTTATGGAGTGCAATTCCATCCGGAATCCATCATGACACCAAACGGGGAACAAATGATTCGCAATTTCTTAGAAAAATAACCTACAGCCTAATTTATGTATCGAGGGGCTATTCTAAGGCTCTAGAACGATAGTGCAGGAAATAAGGTCTCTCGGAACTCCAAGTGGCCACCGCCCCACTACGTGGGGCCGCCAAGTCGTTCTTTAAGACCTTATTTCCTGCCAACTCAATCTTGGCTTTACCTATTTAATAACCCCTCTACAATACATATTGTGAACTGTAGTTATATTTTTCTAAAGAAATATACGAATCAGAACCCCTTATCTAAGAAGAGGTGGTGCATAGCACCACCATTCCCACCTCTTATAAAGAAATGATCTGTGCGTTACTCCATATAATGCGCAGGATCATTTGATAATAGTTTGTTTGAGGGATATCTATTAAATTGGTATGATTTTTAGCTGAATAAATACGATTGGGTTATGTGCGAAGCCGACTTGGCGCCCCGCATAGCGGGGGGTGGCCACTTGGAGGCTGAGGGCATGACCCAATCGTTACCGACTAGGTAGATATGGTATCAATTTAATAGATATCCTCAAAAGGAGATATAAATGATTAAAGACGCATTATATGCAGTAACACATGGTCAGGATTTATCCTACGACCTTGCTAAAGATACAATGAATAAAATTATGAGCGGCGATGTACCCGAGGTTCCTATGGCTGGTTTTTTGTGTGCTCTTGCAGCAAAAGGTCCTACTGTAGATGAGGTTACGGCTTTTGCTGAGGTTATGCGCGAGAAGGCTGGTTCTGTACCTCATGAAGGTACAGTTGTGGAAATCGTAGGTACTGGCGGCGACGAAGCTAATACGTTCAATATTTCTACTACATCTGGTTTC
>OGJD01001211.1_pt1 | contig 16294 bp, 9 predicted proteins | sample 1571971 | NCBI WGS metagenome assembly OGJD01 (sample SAMEA2582117, study PRJEB24529) | metagenome | biome: Human gut stool | place: China | collected 2011
TGGACGGTGATATACCCATCTTCATCGATCGAAATCAGATCGCCGGAGCAATAAAACCCCTCGGCGTCAAAGGCTTCCGCGTTATGCTGCGGGCTGTTGTAGTAGCCGCGGAAAGTGTACGGCCCGCGGGTCATCAGGCGGCCCACTTCGCCGCGCGGCAGCGGGTTGCCGTCGGCATCCGCTACCCACACTTCATCGTCCGGGCACATCGGACAGCCCTGGGTATTGATGATCCGCTCCGGGCTATCGTTAAGGCGGGTGTAATTCACCAGCCCCTCCGCCATGCCGAACACCTGCTGCAGCTGGCAGCCGATTTCCGCCGGAATGCGCGCGGCGAGGGTCGCTGACAGGCGCGCGCCGCCGACCTGCAGCAGCTGCAGCGATTGCAGCTGGGCGTTGCTGCCCCATTCGTGAATCGCCTGCAGCCACAGGCTGACCGCCGGCGGCACCAGCGAGGCAACGTTGATCTGATGTTTTTCGATCAGCGGGAAACAGAGCGTGGCGCTCGGGTCGGCGGCGAGGATCACCCGCCCGCCGGCGAGGAAGACGCCGAGCGAACCCGGGGAACTCATCGCATAGTTATGCGCCGCCGGCAGCGCGTTGAGGTAGCGCGTTTCAGCGTTAATCCCGCAGATCTCGTTGCTGCGGCGGATACTGTAGTCGTAATCGTTATGGGTGCGTGGGATAAGCTTCGGCGTCCCGGTGCTGCCGCCGGAGAGCTGGAAAAAGGCCACTTCGTCGGCAGGGGTTGGATTGGCGATAAAGTTATCCGCCGGGCGGTTAATCTCCGTCGCCAGATCGCGCTCGCCGCCGTCGTTACGCAACAGTGCGACGCGCAGGGAAGGATGTTCCGCGATAAACGCGTGGAGAAAGCTATCGTCAGCAAACAGCGCGTGCTCGCGATCGGCAATCAGCAGCGCCGGTTTAATCTGCGCGGCGTAGGCGTTAAGTTCGCTGCGCTGGTGGTTGAACAAAGCGTTCACTGGCGCGACGCCGATGCGCAGCAGCGCAAAGAAGGTCATGTAAAACTCGGCGACATTGCCCAACTGCACCAGCGCGGTCTCCCCGCGCTTCAGTCCCTGGCGCTGCAGCGAGCAGGCGAGGTTGTCCACCAGCTGGTTAAACTGGCGGTAGCTAATCTGCCGCTCGCCATCGATAATCGCCACGGCGTCGTTTTCCGCGTGACGGGTGATCAGATTGGTTAACGGCAGATCCTGCCAGTAGCCTTTTTGACGATAGCGGGCCGCAAACTCTTCCGGCCAACGGGTAAATGCAATCATCCTTGCCTCTTAGTTCAAGCCAAATACGTTAAGCATGGTGGTCAGTTTGACGCCGGTTTCGCGCCATTCGCCCAGCGGCGAGGAGGCCGGAACAATGCCCGCGCCGGCAAACAGGCGCAGCGTACGCTGCTGCAGACGCGCGCAGCGGATAGTCACCACCCACTCGCCGTTGCCTTCGTCATCGCACCAGCCGACGATGCCGCCGAACAGCTGGCGATCGAAGGGTTCCAGTTCAGCAATCAGGCGCTTCGCCGCCTGATGCGGGAAACCGCTCAGCGCCGGCGTCGGGTGCAGCAGACAGGCCAGCGACATGGCGTTTTCTTCCGCCAGCGCGGTGCCTGCGATCGGCGTCGCCAGATGCCAGAGCGTCGGGGTGGTAATCAGCTGCGGCGACTCCGGTAGCGACAGCTGACTGCTGCGCGGGCCCAGCACGCTCTTCATCGCCTGGGTCACCAGCTCGTGCTCGTGGCGATCTTTGCCGGAGGCCAACAGCCTGTTGCCTGCTTCCCGGTCCAGCACATCGTCCGGCTGGCGACGGGCGGAGCCGGCCAGCGGCAGAGAGCTGAAGTGCTGTCCTTCTTTACGCAGCAGCAGCTCCGGGCTGGCGCCCAGCAGCACGCCGCCGTCGGAGAGCGGCACGTGGAAGTTAAAGCTGGCGGGGTTCTGGGCGATCAGTCGCTCCATCAGCGCGCCGCTGTCGACGCGGTCGCGGGTGGTAATATCGATAAGCCTTGATAGCACCACTTTGTCGACTTCCGGGGTGGCGGTCAGCGCGGCGGCGCGTTCCACCATGGCTAAAAACGCGTCCTGCTCCGGGATCTCCCGACGCTCCACCACCTCCATCGCCTCCAGCGGCGCGGCATAGCGGGCGGAACGCTGCTTTTCCGGGCGAGAGAACGCTTCCCAGCGCTCGGGGATATAGAGCTCGGAAGGCTGACAGGTGTCGAACGGGATGGCCCCGACCATCACCGGCTTGCGGATCCCCGCCGCCCGGGCCTCGGCAAAGGCGGCCGCCATCTGCTGCTGGAACTCGCCGTTCAGCGCATCGCCGCCAACGGCGGGCTGTGAGAAGCGACGGAAGCAGCCTGAAGTGGTAAAACTGCGGTACGGCGACATAAAGAAGAAGCTGTCCGGCGACAGGGTCCGGGTCGGTTTCTTTACATCCTCAGCCAGTGACGTTTCCATATCATCCTCCAAAAACGATAAAGATATTAAGAATAATTATCATTTATATTTTGGTTGGCTAACCTAAAAGGTATTGCCCGCCATGTCAACCGCGTTACGTCATGGCGCCGCCACTTTGGCTTGCATCCTGCTGACACAAAGTTGAAAATGAGACGCATTTATCACCTTTCAAATCAGGATGCGATGACGTGAACTTCTTTTCTTTCTGCCGCCGCGGTGCGCTGACCGGCATGCTGTTGCTTTTAGGAATTACCTCAGCCCAGGCGGCGGACTGGCCGCGCCAGGTCACCGACAGCTACGGGACGCATACCCTGCCGAGTCAGCCGCTGCGCATTGTCTCCACCAGCGTGACGCTTACCGGTTCGCTGCTGGCGATTGACGCTCCGGTGGTCGCCAGCGGCGCGACCACGCCGAACAACCGCGTCGCCGATAGCCAGGGCTTTCTGCGCCAGTGGAGCGAGGTTGCCAAAGCCCGCAAGCTGGCGCGGCTGTACATCGGCGAACCAAGCGCCGAAGCGGTGGCCGCCCAGATGCCGGATCTGATCCTGGTGAGCGCGACCGGCGGCGACTCCGCCCTGCCGCTGTACGATCAGCTTAAAACCATCGCCCCGACGCTGGTCATCAACTATGACGATAAAAGCTGGCAAACCCTGCTCACCCAGCTGGGGCAGATCACCGGTCATGAACAACAGGCCAGCGCGCGCATTGCCGACTTCAATAAACAGCTCGTTTCGTTAAAAGAAAAAATGAAACTGCCGCCGCAGCCGGTGACCGCCCTGGTCTATACCGCCGCCGCGCACAGCGCCAATATCTGGACGCCGGAATCGGCTCAGGGGCAGATGCTCGAACAGCTGGGCTTTAGCCTGGCGACGCTGCCGGGCGGCCTGCCCGCCAGCCATAGCCAGGGTAAACGCCACGATATCGTGCAGCTGGGCGGGGAGAACCTCGCGGCCGGTCTGAACGGCCAGAGCCTGTTCCTGTTCGCCGGCGACCAGAAAGATGCGGATGCCATCTACGCTAACCCGCTGCTGGCGCATCTCCCGGCGGTCGCAGGCAAACGCGTCTACCCGCTGGGCACCGAGACCTTCCGCCTTGACTACTACAGCGCTCTGCTGGTGCTCCAGCGTCTCTCCAGCCTGTTCGGCTAACGCGGGCTGCGCCATCAGGACGGGCACTCGGCCTGAACACCTTGCCGGGCGGCGCGGCGCTTGCCCGGCCTACAATGCCAGCGTCCCCCAGTACCGTAGGCCCGGTAAGGCGCAGCCGCCACCGGGCAAGCGCACCCTACTTAACTTTCGTTGACAATTTCCGGGCGCTGGAAACGGCGCAGCTCGCGTAGCAGCCCAACCAGCAGCACACCGACAAGCGCCAGCGCCCAGCCGCTGGCGCTGGCGGATGCCGCCGGCGTCATCACCGCCCCTAAGCCGCCGAGCAGCGCCGCGCCGATGGCGTCGCCGGTGACGTTTTGCGCGGTCCACAGACCGTTAATCCGCCCGAGCATATGTTCCGGCGTCTGGGTCTGGATCAGGGTGTACTGCAGCAGCGAGCTAATAGCGCTCAGCCAGCCAAACAGCGCCAGGCACAGCGCGCCCAATGCCCAGTGCGGCATCAGGCTGAACAGCGCAATGGCGACAAACGATCCCACCGTCGTCGCCAGCATCAGCGCGCCCGGCCGCACCGTCTGCGCCAGCTGGCCGCTGGTCAACGCCCCCAGCGCCGCACCGAGCGGAATAGCGGCGTACAGCAGGCCAATCTGTCCGGCCGACATCTGCCAGCTACCGGCCAGCGCCGGATAGAGCACCCGCACCGCGCTGGCCATGGTCAGCAGACCGCCAAGCAGCGCAATCCCGCCGATAAGCGGGCTCCGGCAGAGGAAGGTCAGCCCCGCCAGCAGGGAGCGCAGCGGATGCTCGCGCGGCTGCGGAGGCGGCGGCAGCTGCGGCAGACGCAGCAGGGTTAAGGTGGTGATAAAGGTCCCCGCCGCCGCCAGGCCGAAGTTCCACGCCACGCCGCCGGTGGCCAGCAGCAGGCCGCCGATCATCGGCGAAATCACCGAGCCCAGGCGCACCGTCAACATAGTGATGGCCCCGGCCTGCATCAGGTTTTCCCGTCCCACCAGCGCCGGGGTCGCCGCCAGCAGCGCGGTCACCCCCAGCGAGGCGAAGAACCCGTCCCAGATCCCCAGCAGGTAGATCGCCGCCAGCGACGGCTCCGGCAGCAGGGCGTTCAGACACAGGCCGACAAAGCCCACGCCGCAGGTGCCGCGCGCCAGCAGGATCAGGCGTTTACGTTCATAGCGGTCAGCCAGCACGCCCCCCACCATCAGACCAACAAACATCGACGCCCCGGTCAGCGTCACCGACAACCCGACCTGCCAGGTCGAATGGGTCATCATCTGGATCTGCACCGGAATGGCCACGCCCAGCAGGCCAAGCGACAGAATAGAGATAAAGCGAGCGATAAAAACGGCGCGAAACGCCGGGTGAGTTTTCAGCAGGCTGAGATTGAGCAGCCAGGATTGTCGGTTCATTACAGCGCCTTGTCGTTATTTTTAATACCCTTTTTACTGTGGGTCATGCTACCATAGCTGAATAAAATCGATAACGATAATTACTATCATTATCATATCAGGGATGTCAGTTATGTCGTTTTCTACGACCGCGGTACGCTCTGTCGCCGTGCCCGGATTGTTGCTATTACTCGCCTTAGCCGCCGCGCTTAGCCTGACCATCGGCGCCAAATCGTTGCCGATCGGCACGGTATTCACCGCCTTCAGCGGAACCTGTCAAAGCGCTGATTGCACTATCGTGCTGGACGCGCGCCTGCCGCGCACTCTGGCCGGTCTGCTGGCCGGCGTCGCCCTCGGCCTCGCCGGCGCGCTGATGCAGACGCTCACCCGCAACCCGCTGGCCGACCCCGGCCTGCTGGGGGTCAACTCCGGCGCCAGCTTCGCCATCGTCCTCGGCGCGGCGCTGTTTGGGATCACTTCCCCGCAGGAGCAGCTGCTGCTGGCATTCTGCGGCGCGCTCTGCGCCTCGCTGCTGGTAGCCTTTACCGGCAGCCAGGGCGGCGGTCAGCTGAGCCCGGTGCGCCTCACTCTCGCCGGGGTCGCCCTTGCGGCGGTACTCGAGGGGCTGTCCAACGGCATCGCCCTGCTCAACCCGGACGTCTACGATCAGCTACGCTTCTGGCAGGCCGGTTCGCTGGATATCCGCACCCTGCAAACGCTGAAAATTGTCCTGCTGCCGGTAGTGGTGGCGGGGATCGCCGCTCTGCTGCTGAGCCGGGCGCTGAACAGCCTGAGCCTGGGCAACGATACCGCCACCGCCCTCGGCAGCCGCGTCGCCCGCACCCAGCTGATCGGCCTGATCGTCATCACCGTCCTGTGCGGCAGCGCCACCGCCGTCGTCGGCCCCATCGCCTTTATCGGCCTGATGATGCCGCATATGGCGCGCTGGCTGGTGGGGGCCGATCATCGCTGGTCGCTGCCGGTCACCCTGCTCGCCACCCCGGCCCTGCTGCTGTTTGCCGACGTGATTGGCCGCCTGCTGGTGCCCGGCGAACTGCGGGTATCGGTGGTGAGCGCCTTTCTCGGCGCGCCGGTGCTGATCTGGCTGGTGCGCCGCCAGCCGCGGGGAGGTGGCCTGTGATTGCCCCGTCCCGCCGCCTGATAGCCAGCTGTCTGCTGCTGATGGCCGCCAGCCTGCTGATTTCCCTGCTCGGGCTGGCGCAAGGCCCGGTGCCCCTGACGATTGACCAGGTGTTCTCGGCGCTGTTCGGCGATGCGCCGCGCAACGTCGCGATGGTGGTGAACGAATGGCGGCTGCCGCGGGTGTTAATGGCGCTGCTCATCGGCGCCGCGCTCGGCGTCAGCGGCGCCATTTTCCAGTCGCTGACCCGTAACCCGCTCGGCAGCCCGGACGTGATGGGCTTTAACACCGGCGCCTGGAGCGGCGTGCTGGTGGCGATGGTCCTCTTCGGCCAGAACCTGACGGCGATCGCCCTGGCGGCGATGGCCGGCGGGGTGCTGACCTCGCTGGTGGTCTGGCTGCTGGCCTGGCGCAACGGGATCGAAACCTTCCGCCTGATCATTATCGGCATCGGCGTGCGCGCCATGCTGGTGGCATTCAACACCTGGCTGCTGCTGCGCGCCTCGCTGGAGACCGCCCTTTCTGCGGGCCTGTGGAACGCCGGATCGCTTAATGGCCTGACGTGGGGTAAAACCTGGCCGTCGGCGCCGCTGATCCTGTTGATGCTGGTGGGCAGCGCCCTGCTGGTTCGCCGGATGCGGCTGCTGGAGATGGGCGACGATACCGCCTGCGCGCTGGGGGTGCAGGTCGAGCGTTCGCGCCTGCTGCTGATGCTGGTGGCAGTGGTGCTCACCGCCGCCTCGACGGCGCTGGCCGGGCCGATCTCATTTATCGCGCTGGTGGCGCCGCATATCGCCCGCCGCCTGAGCGGCACGGCCCGCTGGGGACTGACCCAGTCGGCCCTGTGCGGCGCGCTGCTGCTGGCGCTGGCCGATTACGGCGCCCAACGGCTGTTTATGCCGTGGCAGCTGCCGGTTGGCGTGTTAACCGTCAGCCTCGGCGGTATTTACCTTATTGCATTGTTGATTCAGGAGTCCCGCAAAAAATGAGTGCTGTCCCCTCCCGTTTGCGCGGCGAGCAGTTAACCCTGGCCTACGGGAACAAGACCATCGCCGAGTCGCTGAACGTGACCATCCCTGACGGTCACTTCACCGCCATTATCGGCCCCAACGGCTGCGGCAAGTCGACGCTATTGCGCACCCTCAGTCGCCTGATGACGCCCGCCAGCGGCCACGTCTGGCTCGACGGCGCGCAGATCCAGCAGTACGCCAGTAAAGAGGTTGCCCGCCGCATCGGGCTGCTGGCGCAGAATGCCACCACCCCTGGCGATATCACGGTGCAGGAGCTGGTGGCCCGCGGGCGCTATCCGCACCAGCCGCTGTTTACCCGCTGGCGCAAAGAAGATGAAGAGGCGGTGAACAAGGCGATGCGGGCGACCGGGATCAGCGATCTGGCGCTGCAGAGCGTCGACACGCTTTCCGGCGGCCAGCGGCAGCGGGCGTGGATTGCGATGGTGCTGGCCCAGGAAACGGCGATTATGCTGCTGGATGAGCCGACCACCTGGCTGGACATCAGCCATCAGATCGACCTGCTGGAACTGTTGAGCGAGCTGAATCGCGAGAAGGGCTATACCCTGGCGGCGGTGCTGCACGATCTTAACCAGGCCTGCCGCTACGCCACCCACCTGATCGCCCTGCGCGACGGCAGGATCGTCGCCGAGGGGGCGCCGAAGGAGATCGTCACCGCCGATCTGATTGAACGGATTTACGGTCTGCGCTGCACGATCATTGAAGATCCGGTGGCGCATACGCCGCTGGTGGTCCCGCTGGGCCGCCGGTAATCTCCTCTTTCCCCGGCTTGCGCTACGCTGAGCCGGGCTACCTGCTGTAGCCCGAACTCAACCGTTACCCCAGAATCTCCCTGACCACCGGACCGATGGCCTCAAAGGCCTGCGGGGAGATGATATCGACGTGGGCGCAGTTCTGGCTGAACACCTCCAGTTCCCCCACCCACGGGCCCCATACGACCTGCGGATCCATCCCCTCCTGCCGCGTCTTCTCCGCCACGAACAGCGTCGCCTTGCCGTCAAACTTCGCGCTATGCGCGGTGGTTAACAGCCGCACCGCATCGGCATAGTTGCCTTCGATGGCGCTGAACAGCTCGCCGGAGGCTTGCCCCTGCTGGGCGGCGAGGAACGCTTCGCGCTCGCGGTCGATCTCCGCCAGTACCTCGGGATCCAGCCCGTTGGCCTCTTTCTCCGCCCAGTTTTGCGTCTCCGGCGGCCAGGTATCCAGCAGGCCGAGGAAGGCCACCGCTTCGCCGCGCTGGCGCAAGCGGGCGGCAATCCCCTGGGCTAAGGTGCCGCCCAGCGAATACCCGAACAGGTAATAAGGGCCGTGCGGCTGCTGCGCCAGCAGCGTGCGCAGATGATGCTCGCACACCTCGTCGAGGCTGGCGGCGCTGGCCATCGGCCCCTGCGGGCGCGGCGACTGAATACCGGTAATCGACCAGCGCGGGCTGAGATAGCGCGCCAGCACGCTGAACTGCCAGGCGAAGCCGGAGGCCGGATGGAAGCAGAACAGCGTCGGGCCGTCGCTCTCGCGCAGCGGCAGAAGCGTATCCAGCCCCAGGCGCTGGGCCTGCTCATCGCTGAGATCGGCGGCCAGCAGCGCGCTCAGTTTGCCCACCGTCGAGGCCACCATCACCTGCCCCGGGGTCACCTGCCGCGCCAGCTGGCGGCTGAGCTGTGCCGCCAGGCGCATCGCCAGCAGCGAATGACCGCCAAGGGCGAAGAAATCGGCGTCGATATCGTTCACCTCGCAGCCCAGCAGCTGGCTGAAGGCGGCGGCGACAAGAGTTTCCATGCCGGGCTCCGGCGGCCGGCCGCTGCGCTCGCCGCCGAGGGTCGGCAGCGGCAGCGCTTTGCGGTCCAGTTTGCCGTTGGCGCTCAGCGGCAGCTCAGCGAGCTGCATCAGCACCACCGGCACCATATGCGGCGGCAGCTGTTCCGCCAGCCGCGCTTTCAGCGCCGCGGTATCCAGCGGCAGGCCGGAGTCAGAGACCAGATAGCCCACCAGCTGTCGGGCATCGCCGCCGGTCGCCGCCGCCTGGTTGAAGACGCAGGCGTGACTCACCGCCTGCCCCACGTCCGGCAGGGCCGACATCACCCGATCAATCTCGCCAAGCTCGATGCGCTGCCCGCGGATCTTCAGCTGATCGTCGCTGCGGCCAAGGTACTCCACCGCGCCGTTCGCCAGCCAGCGCGCCACGTCGCCGGTGCGATACATCCGCTCGCCGGGGGCAAACGGGTCGGCGATAAAGCGGCTGGCGGTGAGATCCGGGCGCCCCAGATAGCCCTGCGCCAGCTGGATGCCGGTGAGATAAAGATCCCCCGCCACCCCCGGCGGCACCGGGCGCATCGCGGCATCGAGAATGCGCAGCCCGGTGTTCCACACCGGCCAGCCAATCGGCACGCTGCTGCCGGTCACCGCCGCCAGCTCAGGCCCGCAGGCCGGATACCAGCTGACGTCCACCGCCGCTTCCGTCGGGCCGTACAGGTTATGCAGCGGCGCGCCGGTCAAGCGCTCCCACTCGCGGCACAATTCCGTCGGCAGCGCTTCGCCGCTGCAGAATACCCGCCGCAGCGTGCGGCAGGCGGCGACGCTGTCGGCATCCAGCGAGGCGACAAACGCCGCCAGCATCGACGGCACAAAGTGGGTGGTGGTCACGCCGTAGCGGGCGAAGAACTGCTGCATCGCCTGCGGGTCGCGGTGCGCCTCCGGCTCGGCCATCACCAGCTGCGCGCCGGCGATAAACGGCCACCAGAACTCCCACACCGAAACGTCAAAACTGCACGGTGTTTTCTGCGCCACCACGTCGTCGGCAGATAACGGATAGCGATCCTGCATCCACAGCAGGCGGTTGACGATGGCGGTCTGGCCGACCATCACCCCTTTCGGCCGCCCGGTGGAGCCGGAGGTAAAGATGATGTAGGCGGTATGGTCCGGTTTTGACAGCGCCAGCGGCGCGTCATCCGCAACGGCCAGCGGCTGCTGGTAGCAGAGGCTCTCCAGCCCGGGGATATCGCTGAAGCGGGCCAGCTGATCCTCCGAGGCGATCAGCAGCGACGGCCGGGCGTCTTCCAGCATCATCCGCAGGCGGTCGTCCGGGTAGCCGGTGTCCAGCGGCAGCCAGGCGGCCCCCGCTTCGACAATGCCGTGCAGCGCCAGGGTCAGGAACACCGAGCGCGGCAGGGCCACCGCCACGCTGTCCCCAGGCTTCACGCCGCGCTGACGCAGCAGCTGCGCGAGCGCCACCACCTGCTGACGCATCTCGCGATAGCTGAACTGCCAGCGGGCGTCCGCCAGCGCCGGCGCATCCGGGGTCTTCCGCGCCTGGTCGGCCACCAGCGCGCTGAGGGTGGTGGCAGGCAGCGGCACAGCGGTATCGTTGACCGCCGCCAGCCGGGCCAGCTCGTCGGCGGAGAGCATCTCTGCTTCGCCGCAGCGCAGCGCCGGATCGGCGGCGAACTGCGCCAGCAGCGCGGTCAGTCGCGCCATGTGGCGACGGAGCTCGGCTTCGTCGTACCGGGCCTTGTTGGCGAGGATCTCCAGCGACAGCCCGCCGGTCTCATCCGGGAACAGCGCCAGCTCGAGATCGTTGACCGGGCCGGTGGCGAGGGTGTGGGTCACTGCCTCGACGCCGTCGATATCCAGCTGGTAATCAAAGACTTTGACGTTCAGCACCGGGCCGAACAGCGGTTCGTCCCCTGCCGCTTTGCCGCTGTCGCGGACGATCTGCTCGGCGTCATAGCGCTGATGGCGGCGCATCTTTTTCAGCTGACCGGCGAGGCGCATCGCCAGGTCCGCCAGCGTCTCCCGGGCGTCAATATGCACCGCCAGAGGCAGGACATTGAGCACCGGCCCCGTCGAGGTCAGCGCGGCTGAACCCATCCGGCGCATAAAGATAAAGCCCGCCGCGTAGTCCATCCGGTTGCACAGGCGGCCCAGCCACAGCGTGGTGAGCGCCAGCGCCAGGTCAGCGGGCTGACACTGCGGCGCATGGCTGGCCAGGCGGCGGAAGGCGTCGGCGTTCATCTCCAGCTTCATCCGCCAGATATCGCTCCCGGCGGCGCGCCCGCCCAGCGGCGCGGCAGAGAGTGAGGCAGGCGCCGGTAACGCCTGGCGCTGGGCCTGCCAGAAAGCTTTATCCCGCTGCCAGGCCTCGCTGCCGGCGTAGCGCTGGTACTCGTCCACCACCTCGGCGAAGGGGGTGAAAGGCGACTCAGGAGTGGCTTCCCCACGCTGCCAGGCGCGGTAAATGGCGGCGATCTGCCGGGTTATCGCCGGGAAGCTGAAGCCATCCACCAGCAAGTGGTGATAACGCTGATACCAGTACCAGCGGTCGTCGCCGACGCGCAGCAGCTGATGGCACACCAGCGGGTTGCCGCCGTCGACGCGCAGATCCTGCGCCAGATCCGCCTGCATCCGCTCCGTGGCGGCGCGATGCGGATCCGGCGCCGTCCGCAGGTCAATGATCGACGGTTCGGCAAAGGTGCGGTCGGCCGCCAGCCACTGCCAGACTTCCCCCTCCTCTTCCTCAAAGCGCAGGCTGAGGGTGTCCGCCTGCTGCAGACCGGCGACAATCGCTTTTCCCAGCAGCGTCGGGTCGAGGGCGCCGCGCAGTTCAACATAGTGGGCCACGCTCCAGGCGCCTGGCAGAGTGGAGAGGCGCTCGGCCATCCAGATCCCCGGCTGCGCGGCAACCAGCGGTAAACGAGTGGTCATTGTCAGCTCCTTATGACGCATGATGGGCGGGGGTCAGTGTCGACCAGTTGGCCGCCAGCCAGGCGTTGCAGGCCTCGGCCGACTGCGGGGGGCACACCACCGTCCAGCCGGCAGGCAGGTCGCAGTGCGCCGGCCACAGGCTGTACTGCTGTTGATCATTGCGCAGAATGTAAAACTGCCCTTGCGGATTGTCGAAGGGGTTACTGAATTGCATATCAAACTCCTGTCGTAAAGCGCTGTGCTAAGGGGGCGACAGCAGAGGCTGCCAGAGCTGGATAAGCCCTGCCGTCAGCCCGCCGCGCCAGCAAAGCGCATCATGCCCGCCGTCAACCTGACGCCAGAAAATCGTCTGCTGTGTTGTGGTGAGTTGCGCCAGTAGCGCCTGGTTCGCGCGAAAAATGATCGGTTCGCGTTGGCCCGCTTCCAGCCAGACGCGCAGCCCGGCCGCGGACACCTCACCCTGGCGAAGCTGTTCGCCGATAAAGCCCGTCCCGCGGCCATCACGGTGCGGCCACCAGTAGGAGCCTGACTGGCTGAGCACGCAGCCAAAGCGCTGCGGCCAGTTGAGAGCGGCGAACATCGCCGCCAGACCGCCGAAGCTTTGCCCGGCCACCACCGTCCGATCCGGGCGGTCGCTGAACGGGGCATAGCCGTGGACCAGCGGCAGGAGCTCCTCCTGCACCGCCAGCCAGAAATCGCGGTGACAGGGCAGCTCAACCCCGCGGCGCTGGTTGTCGATCGCGTCGATCAGCAGGTAGACCGCCGGCGGCAGTCTCCCCTCGCGGGTCAGGGCGGCCAGCGGCGACCACACCGGCATGCTCTCGGCCCAGAACTGGCCGTCGAGCAGGATCGCCAGCGGCCGCGTTTGCGGGTCGACAGCCTCGCCGGTGGTGTAGATCCAGACCCGGCGATGGTTGCCCAGACGCGCGCTGCGCCACTCAAGGCAACGGGCGGCAGGATGCGCCTCATTAAGCGGGTCCCAGCCGGGCTGCGCGGGGGCCTGCGGCATCTCCAGGGCGGACACGCCATGGCCGCGTCCGCCCCGCCAGCTGTGCGGGTTCAGCGGATCGGCTATCGCCCGCGGCAGCAGTTTGCGCCAGCCTTCGCGTAGCAGCGCGCGGTCGGGCGCATCAGCGCTGAACACCTCAGGGGAAAAATCATCGTCACGGTCGGAGGGAATAAAACAGTAGCTGCCGCGCCAGGTCGGCGACAGCGTAGTGCGCCAGAACCAGGCGTCGGTCCCGGGGAGACGTTGCAGCGATTGCGGACGCGCATTCTGATGGTGGTCGGTCACGCCGGTGATATAGAGCCATACCCGACGATGGGGAGAGCAGGTTTCATCCCCCGCCGGGTCCCGCCACCAGAACGTTACCTCGATGGCGTCATCCACTGCGCGGCACTGCGGCCCCCGCAGGGTTTGCCACCACTCCTCGCTTCCTGTCCTTAACATTCTGTCATTAACCCTATGTATAGCGTGACTTTTTTAATTAATTGTCATTATTTATTGATAATATTATTGATAACTATTTGCATTTGCAATAGCGTATTAGCGCGCCGTGGGAAGCGCGTCTTTCATCAGAACATGTCAAATCGGGCTTATTCAGCCAGCGACGGAGTGCCTTTGCCCGCTTTTGGCAACATTTATGCCGCCTCCCCTCCCGGTGGGAAGGGGCGTTTGGGGAACGTGGCGACAAAAAGCAGGAATAACAATGAATAACAGGATCAAATCCCTGGCCTTGCTGGTCAATCTGGGAATTTACGGGGTTGCTTTTCCGTTAAGCGCAGCGGAAACCGCCACCGACGATAAAAACAGCGCCGCTGAAGAGACCATGGTGGTCACCGCCGCCGAGCAGAACCTGCAGGCGCCGGGCGTCTCCACCATCACCGCCGATGAGATCCGCAAACGCCCCCCGGCGCGCGACGTCTCGGAGATCATTCGCACCATGCCGGGAGTCAACCTGACCGGCAACTCCACCAGCGGCCAGCGCGGCAACAACCGCCAGATTGATATCCGCGGCATGGGCCCGGAAAATACCCTGATCCTGATCGACGGCAAGCCGGTCACCAGCCGCAACTCCGTGCGCCTTGGCTGGCGCGGCGAGCGCGACACCCGCGGCGATACCAGCTGGGTGCCGCCGGAGATGATCGAACGTATCGAAGTGATTCGCGGCCCGGCCGCCGCCCGCTACGGCAACGGCGCCGCCGGCGGCGTGGTGAATATCATCACCAAAAAAACCGGCGATGAGTGGCACGGCTCATGGAACACCTATATGAACGCCCCGGAGCACAAGGATGAAGGCTCCACCAAACGCACTAACTTCAGCCTCAGCGGCCCGCTGGGCGGCGATTTTAGCTTCCGCCTGTTCGGTAACCTCGACAAAACGCAGGCCGACGCCTGGGATATCAACCAGGGCCATCAGTCCGAGCGTACCGGGATCTATGCCGATACTCTGCCGGCCGGGCGCGAAGGGGTGAAAAACAAAAACATCGATGGTCTGGTGCGCTGGGAATTCGCTCCGATGCAGTCGCTGGAGTTTGAGGCCGGCTACAGCCGCCAGGGCAACCTCTACGCTGGCGACACCCAGAACACCAACTCCAACGACCTGGTAAAAGAGAACTACGGCAAAGAGACCAACCGTCTGTATCGCAACACCTACTCGGTTACCTGGAACGGCGCCTGGGACAACGGGGTGACCACCAGCAACTGGGCGCAGTACGAACGCACCCGCAACTCGCGCAAAGGCGAAGGCCTGGCCGGCGGCACCGAGGGGATCTTTAACAGTAATCAGTTCTCGGATATCGATCTGGCGGATGTGATGCTGCACAGCGAAGTCAGCATTCCCTTCGACTATCTGGTTAATCAGAACCTGACGCTGGGCAGCGAGTGGAACCAGCAGCGGATGAAGGATAATGCCTCCAACACCCAGGCGCTGTCGGGAGGCGAAATTCCGGGCTACGACAGCACCGGCCGCAGCCCGTACTCGCAGGCGGAAATCTTCTCGCTGTTCGCCGAGAACAACATGGAGCTGACCGACACCACCATGCTGACTCCGGCGCTGCGTTTCGATCATCACAGCATCGTCGGCAATAACTGGAGCCCGTCCCTCAACCTGTCGCAGGGCCTGTGGGATGACTTCACGCTGAAGATGGGCATCGCCCGCGCCTATAAAGCGCCGAGCCTGTATCAGACCAACCCGAACTACATTCTCTACAGTAAAGGCCAGGGCTGCTATGCCAGTAAAGACGGCTGCTATCTGCAGGGTAACGACGACTTAAAAGCCGAGACCAGCATCAACAAAGAGATTGGCCTCGAGTTTAAACGCGACGGCTGGCTGGCGGGCGTCACCTGGTTCCGCAACGACTACCGCAACAAGATTGAAGCGGGCTATGCCCCGGTCTATCAAAACAATAAAGGTACCGATCTCTACCAGTGGGAAAACGTGCCGAAAGCGGTGGTGGAAGGTCTGGAGGGGACGTTGAACGTTCCGGTGAGCGAGACCGTCAACTGGACCAACAACATCACCTATATGCTGCAGAGTAAGAACAAAAAGACCGGCGATCGTCTGTCGATTATCCCGGAATACACGCTGAACTCCACCCTGAGCTGGCAGGTTCGCGATGACGTTTCGCTGCAGTCGACCTTCACCTGGTACGGCAAGCAGGAGCCGAAGAAGTACAACTACAAGGGTCAACCGGTCACCGGCAGCGAGAAGAACGAGGTTAGCCCCTACAGCATCCTCGGCCTGAGCGCGACCTGGGACGTCACCAAATACGTCAGTCTGACCGGCGGCGTGGATAACGTCTTCGATAAGCGCCACTGGCGCGCGGGCAACGCCCAGACCACCGGGGGCGCCACCGGCACGATGTACGGCGCCGGCGCCGAGACCTACAATGAATCGGGCCGCACCTGGTACCTGAGCGTCAACACCCACTTCTGATAGCGGGTTCTCCCTCCCCCGCCCTTGCTGGACAAAGGGCGGGGGCAACCGCGGTAACCTTATCCTATGCGCCACCATCGCACCGTTTTGCCTCTGGCCGGCTATACCATCCAGCAGATCGACTTCGACCCGGCGACTTTCCAGCCTGAAGATCTGTTCTGGCTGCCCTATCACGCCAGCCTGACCGGGTGGGGCCGCAAGCGGCAGGCGGAGCACCTGGCCGGACGCATCGCCGCGGCATACGCCCTGCGCGAGGTGGGGGAGAAACGGCTTCCCGCCATCGGCGACCAGCGCCAGCCGCTGTGGCCCACGCCCTGGTTCGGCAGCATAAGTCATTGCGGCCAGCGCGCGCTGGCGGTGATCGCCGATCGGCCGGTGGGCGTCGATATCGAGCGCCGGTTTACCCCACAGCTGGCCGCGGAGCTGGAGAGCAGCATTATCAGCCCGGCGGAAAAAACGGCGCTGCTGCGCAGCGGCCTGCCCTTCCCGCTGGCGCTGACGCTGGCGTTTTCGGC
>OGJD01001224.1_pt1 | contig 16099 bp, 15 predicted proteins | sample 1571971 | NCBI WGS metagenome assembly OGJD01 (sample SAMEA2582117, study PRJEB24529) | metagenome | biome: Human gut stool | place: China | collected 2011
GCAGATATAAAACTCATCTTGCAGAAATTTATTTTAGATTGGCAAAATAAATAAACGAGAAATAGACAGGAGGGCACTTTGTGCAGACCGTTGTAGGTGTAAGATTTAAAAAAGCTTGTAAAATATATTATTTTGGGTTAGGTGGATTGGAATTAGCCCAAGGTGATGGCGTAGTAGTAAAAACTGCTCGTGGTGTTGAATTTGGAACAGTTGTTATAGGGCCACGTGATGTACCAGATTCAGAAGTTGTACAGCCATTAAAAGATGTACAAAGAAAAGCAACACAAGAAGATATTGATAAATTGGCAGAAAACAGCGAAAAGGAAAAAGAGGCTTATGCTATTTGTGAAGAAAAAATTCGCTTGCGTGAATTGCCAATGAAACTCATCAGCGTAGAATATACTCTTGATGTGAATAAGATAATTTTTTACTTCACTGCTGAAGGTAGAATTGACTTTAGAGAATTAGTAAAAGACTTGGCAGCAGTATTCCATACTCGCATTGAGCTTCGTCAAATTGGCGTACGTGATGAAGCGAAATTATTAGGTGGAATAGGTTGCTGTGGTAGACCACTTTGCTGTGCCACTTTCTTAGGTGATTTTGAGCCAGTATCCATTCGCATGGCAAAAGACCAGAGTTTATCTTTAAATCCAACAAAAATATCTGGTATTTGCGGTCGTTTGATGTGTTGCTTAAAATATGAAAATGATTTATACCAAGGTTGTTGCAAACAAAATAGTATTATTGCTCCGCCAAAACAAGGTAGTCGTGTAGTATCTATGGAAGGCGAAGGAAAAGCTATTTCTATCAATATGCAAAAACGTACTGTAACTGTATTATTAGACTCTAAAAAAACTATTGTGGCTTCATGGGAAGATGTTGTAGAAAAAGATGACGATGATATCTGATTGGAATTTAAATTTAAAAGAAAATGAACGTATAGATGATTTATTAGCTGGCGGATTGAAAATAATTCAAAACAATAAAGAATTTTGTTTTTCCATTGATGCTGTATTATTGGCACATTTTGTAACTGTACGTAAAAATGCTAAAGGATTAGATTTAGGCACAGGAACAGGTGTTATCCCCTTATTATTATCCAATAGAGCGATGAAAATGGACGCTTTGGAGATAAATCCTGTAACTTGTGAAATTGCCAAACGCAATATGGTCATGAATAAGCTTCAAGATAAGATTTGCGTTCAAGAAGGCGATTTATGCAAGATAAAAGAATATTATAAACCTCAATCTATGGATTTTGTCGTATCCAATCCACCTTATCGTCAAATAAATCAAGGTCATTTAAATATTTTAGATGGAGTGGCAAGAGCTAGACATGAAATAACAGCTACACTTGATGATGTAGTGCGTGCAGGTAGTTTTGTATTGAAGCGAAAAGGTCGTTTTGCCATGGTACATTTACCAGAGCGATTAGGTGAAATCATGGTGGCTTTTCACAAATATAATATTGAAGCGAAAAGACTGCAATTAGTGCAACCAAAACGAGATAAAGCACCGAATATAGTCTTGATTGAGGGTGTCAAAGAAGGCGCTCCAGGTGGATTGAGTGTAGAGCCAGCGCTTATTGTCCATGAAGATAATGGTGATTATACAAGAAAATTAATGGAATATTATTATCCAGATAGATTGTAAGAGGCGAGGTGAATATATATGGTAGAAAATAAAAATGGCTGTTTATATTTAGTAGCTACTCCTATTGGAAATTTAGAAGATATGACTTATCGTGGAGTTAGGATTTTAAATGAAGTAGATTTAATTGCAGCTGAAGATACAAGAAATACACGAAAATTATTATCACATTATGATATTCATACGGCGCTTACAAGCTATCATGAACATAATAAATTTGAAAAAGGGCCACAGCTTATAACAAAACTTCAAGAAGGATTAAATATCGCTGTAGTAAGTGATGCAGGTCTTCCTGGAATTGCTGACCCTGGTACGCATTTAGCACAACTAGCGATACAAGAAGGTATAAAAGTAACGCCTATTCCTGGAGCAAATGCAGCTCTATCGGCACTTATTTGCTCTGGTATAGATACAAGAAAATTCACTTTCATAGGATTTTTGCCCAAGACAAGTAAAAAACGCAAAGAATTATTAGAGTCTATAAAACTTAGAGAAGAAACATTGATTTTTTATGAAACACCGTATCATCTAAAAGATATGTTGAAAGAATTAATGAATATTTTAGGCAAAGATAGACAGGCTTCAACTTGTAGAGAGCTTACGAAAAAATTTGAAGAATTTAATCGTGGCACTTTAGAAGAATTGGTAAATTTCTTCCATGAAAATGAACCTCGTGGTGAATTTGTAGTTATTGTATCTGGAATTACTGAAGAAATGTTAAATGAACAAGAAGATACAAAAGAAGATATCTCTCCTGTGAAATATGTGCAGGATTTAATGGAAAAGGGCATAAATAAAAAAGAAGCCATGCGTATGGCTGCAAAAGCTTTAAATATGAGTAGACGAGATATTTATCAAGCATTATTAAAAGATGATTGATATTTTATGTATTTGATATAAAATAAAAACTCTGCTATATCTAAATTGATATTTTGGATATAACAGAGTTTTTTTATTAAAGCTTAGATAATAGAGTTGTTTGTGTTGGTTGAGGTAAATCTGTTTCAGGAAGTGGAATTGCAGAAGTTTTTACTTCTTGAGGAATTTCATCAACTGTAGTGTTGTTTAGATGAGAAATTCTAATATTTAAATTGAATTTGCTGAGGTTTAGATAATTTTTAAATGTATTGCGCAATACATAACCATTCACATCAGAAAATTCTTCATCAGGAATGCTATCTAAAAATTCATTGCCAGCTTCTTGAATATTATTGGAGAAATCTGTTTTTAAATTAGTTATGGATTGAGATTTTTTATCAATAGTCAATTCATAAGAAATCTTTCTAGGTTTAGCAAGACTTTCTACTAATTGAGGATTTTTGGCTAGTAGATTATCTAGTTTTTCTAAATTTTGCTTTTGTTTATCATCTTTAGCATAAAGAGTTTTTAATTCTGCCTTCATGCCTTCATCTAAAATTGGTCTAGTATAAGTTACATAGATTTTAGCAGTATTTTTATTCACATCATACATAAATATATTAGTGATATTTTGAGTGAATTTATCTAAATTAAATTGTTTTTTTTGGGAGAATAATTCATTGGCATTATCAGCAAGTGTTGTACTAGATATATACCATTGGTCAGGATTTATATCATTGATGAGAGGAGTTGTTTTCATCTTTAAATATTGATTTAAATTATTATCAGCAATCTCAGTATAAAATTGAGTTGTAGCTTCAAATTTAATAGTATCTATCCAGCTATTAAAAGAAATATTCATATTACCAGATGTATTCATCAATTCAGAGTATTTACCATCGACAATGATATCACCATCAGCAAGTGGACTTGTCATAGATAAATTGATTTTATAAGTCAAATTTTTAGCATTAGCAGTATTTTCTACAGCTTGTTTGAGGTAATCAATGGCTTCATCTTGTGCTTTATTAGCAAAAACTGTGCTACTAAAACAAAATACAAATAAAGATAATAGTAAAATTAATAAATGCTTCGATTTCATAGTATTCATAGTATCGCCACCTTTATACTTTTTCTTTAATTATACCATAGATTATTAGTAGGTTAATATTTTTATTATGGATTTTTTTGTATTTGTTGTATAATAAATTAGATACAAATTTTTAAAGGAGGAATTATTGTTGGCTAAACAATCTTTTTATATAACTACGCCAATTTATTATCCTAGTGCAAAACTTCATATCGGTCATGCTTATTGTACAACAATTGCAGATAGTATTGCTCGTTATAAACGTTTATCCGATTTTGATGTATTTTTCTTAACTGGTTCTGATGAACACGGTCAAAAAATTGAACAGAAAGCCGAAGAACAAGGTGTTACACCTATTGAATATGTAGATAAAATAGTTGCAGGCTTCCAAAATTTATGGAAAAGATTAAATATCTCCAATGACGATTTCATTCGTACTACACAAAAACGCCATGAAAAAGTAGTACAAGAAGTTTTCAAACGCATTTATGAAAAAGGCGATATTTATAAAGGTGCATATAAAGGCTTATATTGCACACCTTGCGAAAGCTTCTGGCTCGAACGTCAATTAGTCGATGGTAAATGCCCAGATTGCGGTCGTGAAGTGAAAGAAGTAGCAGAAGAAGCATATTTCTTCAAGATTTCTAAATATGCTGATCGCTTACTTGAATACATTGAAGCAAATCCAGATTTCATTCAGCCAGTATCCCGCAGAAATGAAATGATTAACTTCATTAAACAAGGCTTAGAAGATTTATGTATTTCTCGTACATCTTTTGACTGGGGTATTCCTGTACCAATTGATGAAAAACATGTAATTTATGTATGGTTTGATGCACTTACAAACTATTTAACACCAATTGGATACTTAGATGACCCAGAAAAATTCAACAAATTCTGGCCAGCAGACCTTCACCTCGTAGGTAAAGAAATTGTTCGCTTCCATACAATTATTTGGCCAATAATCTTGATGGCACTTGATTTACCACTTCCTAAAAAAGTATATGGTCATGGTTGGCTTGTAGTTGATGGCGATAAAATGAGTAAATCTAAAGGAAATGTAATTGATCCAATCGGCTTAATTGACGAATTTGGCGCAGATGCTATCCGTTATTTCTTACTTCGTGAAATCAATTTAGGTCAAGATGGTAACTTCTCTCGTGATGCTTTGATTTCTCGCATTAACTCTGACCTTGCAAATGACCTTGGAAACTTATTACATCGTACACTTAGTATGATTAATAAATATAATAAAGGCATTATCGAACAGCCTGGCGATATTCGTGAAGTAGACCAAGCATTAATCGATGATGCTACAAAAACTATTGCTGAATATAAAAACTACATGGATAATATGAAACTCAGCGATAGCATTAAACTTGTATGGTCATTTATCAGCCGTACAAATAAATATATTGATGAAACTACTCCATGGGTTTTAGGTAAAGATGAAGCTAGAAAAGCTGAATTAAATCGTGTACTTTATGATTTAGTAGAAAGCTTACGTGCAATCAGTGTAATGATTGAGCCATTCATTCCTACTACAGCTCGTCGTATTTGGGCTCAATTGAATTTACCACAAAACTTTGATGAAATTCGCATCAGCGATATCGAAGGTTGGGGCAAAACTCCTGTAGGTATTCAAATCAATAAACCAGAACAGCTCTTCCCTCGTATTGAAATCGAAGAAGAAAAACCAGAAGCTAAAAAAGAAGTAAAAGAAAATAAAAAAGCTAAAAAAGAAGAACAAAAAGCTCCAGAAAAAGCTAAAGAAAATGAAGATGGTATGATTGGCATAGAAGATTTTAGTAAAATTGATTTACGTGTAGTAGAAATCTTAGCTGCTGAACCTGTGCCAAAAACAGATAAACTCATGAAAATACAAGTTTCTTTAGGCGATGAAGAAAGAACAGTAGTATCTGGTATTGCTAAATTCTATAAACCAGAAGATTTAATTGGCAAACATGTAGTTTTAGTTGCTAATTTAAAACCTGCAAAACTTCGTGGAGTAATGAGCCATGGTATGCTTTTAGCTGCTTCTAAAGGCGATGAACTTCAAATAGTAGAAACTACAATGCCTGTGGGTAGTAAGGTGAAATAATGTTAGTAGATACACATGCACATCTTGATGATTTAAAATACGAAGAAGATAGACAAGAAGTAATAGCTAGAGCAAAAGCTGAAGGTACAACAAGAATTATCACTATGGGTGATACTATGGAGTCTTCATTTAATGCTATTAAAATTGCAGATAATTTTGATGGTGTTTTTGCAGGTGCTGGGGTACATCCACAAGAAGCTTTGAGCATACAAAGCAGTAAAGATTATGATACTTTGGCAGAACTTATGACTTTATCAAAGGTAAAAGTTTTAGGTGAAATTGGCTTAGATTATTATTATGAAAATGCTCCTCGTGAAGTTCAGCGTGAAGTATTTATTCGTCAATTAGATGTAGCAAGACAAATGCATATGCCAGTTAGCATACATGATCGTGATGCTCATGGTGATACTATGGCAATCTTGAAAAAAGAAGGAAAAGGGTTGACAGGTTCAATACATTGTTTTTCTGGTAGCTATGAAATGGCAAAAGAATTATTAAAGATGGGTTGGTTCTTAGGTGTTGATGGACCACTTACTTTTAAAAATTCAGCAAAATTGCCAGAAATAGTGGCAAAAATTCCTTTGGAAAGATTGCTTTTAGAAACAGATTGTCCATATTTAGCACCTGTTCCTAAACGTGGCAGACGCAATGAACCAGCATATGTAAAATATATAGCAGAAAAAGTAGCAGAGATTAGAAGTATTTCTTTAGAAGAAGTAGCAAATCAAACAACAAAAAATGCTATAGAAGTATTTAATTTATAAAATAAAAGCTTTTCTTTAAGTGAAAGTAAAATTTCTTTAAAGAAAAGCTTTTTTATCTTGTTTTTATATAAATAATATTAATTTTTATAGAATGAAATTATATATGTAATTAATAATTATACAAAAAACACGATAAATGATATATATGTGAAATAGATTAATTATAAGTAAAATTTCTGTATTTATTTTTATGAGCCGTTTGCATTTAAATGCCTTATTTATTTACATGAAATACATCATATTTTAGGTGTAAACACATAGAAAAATCCTTTATTTATAAGGTTTTTTACTAGATTACAATTTACAATTTTACAAGTACAAATGTTACATATTTATGAAGAAATTTGACACAAGTGTAAATACTTGGTATAATATCTTTTCGTAAAGGAGGAATTCAATGGATTTTAAAAACCTATTAAGCCACAATTTAACAAAATGTAAACTAACTGCAGTAGTGGTTTTATGTTTTGCAATGGCTACATTAACTGGATTTGTAACAGCAAATAAAAATGTCACAATTGTAGCAGATGGTAATAAAATGGTAGTCAATACGGTCTATGATAATCCAAAGAATATATTGAAGCAAGCTGGTATAAAGTTAGATAATGGAGATGATTATACAGTATCTACAGGAAATATAACTGATAATGCTGTAATTACAATCAATCGTGCAATGCCAGTAACTGTAGAAATTGATGGAGATACAAAAGTAGTAAAAACCACAAAGAAAACTGTGGGTGAATTGATATCTTCAATGAATTTAGATGAAGATAAGTATTTTGTTGAGGGCGGTAAAGATACTCAACTACATACTGATGCGAAAGTAAAAGTTTTAAATGTTTCTAGTAAATTAGTATTAAGAGATGAAGTACAAAATTATCAGGTGATAAAAGAGCCAGATAGCTCTATGATCCGTGGTAATGAAGAAGTAATTCAAGCTGGAAGAAATGGTTTAAATAGATTATTAGTTAGAGAAAAATATCATAAAGGTATTAAAGTGGGAGAAGAAGTAGTACAAACTTCTCAATTAGTTCGTCCTGTAAATCAGGTTATTCGTGAAGGCACAGCAGAGCCGATGAATACTATTGGTTTGAGATCATATTCTCAAGTATTGTATATGGAAGCTAGTGCATATTTACCTTATGATGGTGGCGGTGCTGGATATACAGCGCTTGGTATTCCTGCTCGTTATGGTGTAGTAGCTGTAGACCCAGATATTATTCCACTTGGAACGCGTGTATATATTCCAGGTTATGGTGAAGCTATTGCAGCAGATACTGGCGGTGCGATTAATGGCTATATGATTGATTTATGTATGGAAGATTATACTCAAGCTATAGCTTTTGGTCGTCGTGGTGTAGAAGTTTATATTTTAGATTGATATTTGTATAAATTGATTTAAAATAGTAGGATAGATAGAAAATTATATATAAAGATGAAAAAGAGTCTGTAAGTTTACAGGCTCTTTTTGTCTAGAGTATATGGCTTTTTACTTGCGTTTTTTGATATATTTTTGTTATACTAAAAAAATATGAGTTTATTTGTAATATTTTAGTTTAGTTGAAAAATAAGTGAGAAGGTTTTTAATGATAAAAGAAGTTTTAGTTGTAGAAGGAAAAATGGACGTTGTAGCCATTAATAAAGCAGTTGAAGCCGATTGTATTATCACAGAAGGTTTTAATTTATTGCCTAAGACTATAAAAAATATTAGAGCTGCTTATGAAAAACGTGGCATTATTATTTTAACTGATCCAGATTCAGCTGGAGAGCGAATTCGCACATATTTAACAAGAAGATTTCCTAATGCAAAGCACGCTTTTGTACCTTGTGAAGAAGCTACTGCAAATGATGATATAGGTATAGAGCAGGCAAGTCCTGAAGCTATTCGCAAAGCATTAGCTAAGGTGCGTACAATGAATTGGAAACCTAGTGATGAATTTAGTGCTACTGATTTAATTTTAAATCGCTTAAATGGTTTTGCAAATTCTGGTGTTCGCAGGGCAAAATTAGGTGCTATTTTAGGAATTGGTTTTGCCAATGCTAAAACTTTTTTACGCAGATTAAATAATTATGGAATTACTAGAGATGAATTTAATCAAGCTTTAGCAAAATTAAATTCAGAAAATGATATTAATGAAGTTGAAAATAAATAATAAATTGGAGGAATTTTAATTAATGAAGCAACCTACTATTGCTAATAAGAAGGTTACAAGATATATTTTACAGCGTTTTGGCATTCATATGAGCAAACGCTTAGGTCAAAACTTTTTAATAGATGCTAATATTGTACAGGGCATTGTAGATGCAGCAAATGTGCAGGAAAATGATAGAGTATTAGAAATCGGTCCTGGTATTGGTACTTTGACTCAAGCTTTAGCTGAAACTGGAGCAGAGGTTACTTGTGTAGAATTAGATAAAAGATTGCCAGAAGTTTTAGCACATACTTTAGACACTTATGACAATGTGCGTGTTATTCAAGGAGATATTTTAAAAGTAAATATTCCAGAAATCATGGGCGATAAACCATTTAAAGTAGTAGCTAATTTGCCATATTATATTACTACACCAATTATCATGGCTTTGCTCGAAAAACATTTGCCAATAACAGATATCGTAGTAATGGTACAAAAAGAAGTAGCAGAACGTATGGCAGCACAGCCAGGCGGTAAAACATATGGTGCTTTATCTGTAGCAGTGCAGTATTATACAGTGCCTGAAATCGCTTTATATGTACCACCACGTTCTTTTATGCCACCTCCAGAAGTGGACTCTGTAGTAGTGAACTGTAAAGTTAGACAGACTCCTGCCGTAGAGCTTATTGATGAAAAGATGTTCTTTAGAGTGGTAAAAGCAGCTTTTGGTCAACGTCGTAAGACTTTAAATAATGCTTTAAAATCCATGGGTGTGGATAAAAATATCATCGCTGATGTATTAGATAAAGCTGGAATAGAAGCAACTCGTCGCGGAGAAACTTTGACTATGGAAGAGTTTGGAGCTATTGCTAATATTTTGGCACAAATGGCAAAACAGGAGGCATAATTTATGAAATTTGTTTCTTGGAATGTAAATGGTCTTCGTGCTTGTATGAATAAAGGTTTTATGGAGACTTTTCAAACTTTAGATGCAGATATTTTTTGTTTACAAGAAACAAAAATGCAACCTCATCAATTAGAATTAGACTTGCCTGGATATAAGCAGTATTGGAATAGTGCAGAAAAAAAGGGTTATTCAGGTACAGCTATTTTTACTAAAGTAGAGCCATTAAATGTAAGTTATGGTTTAGGTATAGAAGAACATGACCATGAAGGTCGTGTAATTACTTTAGAATTTGATAAATTCTTTATGGTTTGCGTATATACACCAAATTCTAAGCGAGAATTAGAGCGCTTGGATTACCGTATGCAATGGGAAGATGCTTTTCGCAATTATTTAGTTGAATTAAACAAGCAAAAACCTGTCGTGATATGTGGAGATTTAAATGTTGCTCATAAAGAGATTGATTTAAAAAATCCTAAGACAAATCGCCGTAGTGCAGGTTTTACTGATGAAGAACGTAGTAAAATGACTGAATTATTACAAGCAGGTTTTGTAGATACTTTCCGTTATCTTTATCCGGATAAAACAAGCATTTATTCATGGTGGTCATATATGCGAAAAGCTCGTGAAAATAATGCTGGGTGGAGAATTGACTATTTTATCGTATCTAAAGATATTGAAGCAAATATAAAAGAAGCTGGCATTCACAATGAATTTTTTGGTAGTGACCATTGTCCAGTTAGTTTGGAATTAGATATTTAAATAAAACGGCAATAGACTTTATTTCATGATAAGCCTATTGCCATTTTTTATTCTTCAAAACTGTATTCGATTATGCTACCAGATGGACAAGAAACTTCTTTTCCTTTAAATAGTAAACCTGAAAAAGGAACAATAATACTACTTGCTATATTGGCATAATTTTTGCCACCTTTTAATTTTAAATCGCAAGGAAATTCTAAAATACTGCCATCAGCTAAGGTGATATTATTTAATTTTATGCGGATAATAGCACTTTCCCCAAGCAATCTACTGCCATGGATTTTAGTAATCATACCTTGAAGTTTTGTATCTTTAGGCAAAATGATTTCGTTATTAACAATTAAATCTTGGTAAAGACGGAAGTTGATTAAATCGTATTTATGATTAGTTTTACTGTCTAAATTATCTATATTTATTATTTGTATAGTAGTTTTTTTTGGTAAATGTAAATAAGTAGTAGTATTAGTTGTGGTATTTTGGGTATTTGTATTATTTTGAGCATACGTTATAGAAGGTAAGTAAATAATATAAGATAAAATAATTATTAAAGTAAGAAAAACAGATTTTGGTGACATAAAAAAATCCTTTCATATTAAAAAATATATTAACATTATAATAGATATATTTAATTAAGTTAAGATAATTATTTATATTGACAGTATAATTATAGAATGATATAATATCAATGTTGTTTAATGCAACATGCCGAAGTGGCGGAATTGGCAGACGCACTTGACTCAAAATCAAGCGTAGTCCCCTACGTGCCGGTTCGAGTCCGGCCTTCGGCACCACTAGAAAAATCAAGGCTTTACGGGTTTTCCGTAAAGCCTTTTTTGCTGTCTAAAATGAGATGAGAAATTCATTTTGATAACGTTTTGATAACAACTCAGTTTTCGCTATCTTTTTCATTGATTAAAAGCTGTTCAATCTGATTAGCTGCTACCTGTTTTGTATCTTGCAGTACATGCGTGTATAAATCTGCCGTAATAGAAATGGAGCTGTGCCCTAAAATTTCTGATGCCGTTTTCATTGCTACACCGGATTTTAGCATCAATGAAGCACATGTATGTCTGAGGTCATGAAAACGTATCTTTTTCAGTCCTTTGCTTTGAATGAAATTAGCAAAATTTTTAGTGAGATAATCCGGTCGAATTGGTGTACCGTTATTATGACAGATAAGATATCCTTTGTCGAAATACTCGTTTTGTAATAATTGTTTGTAATGATTATTTACTCGTATTTGCTTTTGAATAATTTCCATGACCATATCTGGAACAGCAATTACACGGTTGCTGTCGGTACTTTTCGGTTCACTTTCCACTATTTGTTTACGCAAAAGAATAAGCTGTCGCGATATTTTAATTGTTTTTGTTGAAAAATCAATATCGGATATTTTTAATCCTAAACATTCACCACGACGCAAGCCGCAGATACCGGCTAAAGCAATCGGTAGCTCATATGGCGTATCTTTAGCTACATTCAATAAATACAATAATTCTTTAGCCGTATAAATTGTTGCTTGAAACTTTTTAGGCTTCGGTGTATTTGTTATGCCTTTTATCGGATTGAAATAAATCAACTGTTTTTTTACGGCATGTTCTAATGATTCGTTTAGAACACGATGGGTATATTGTACAGATTTTTGTGATAAGCCGCCTTTTCCGTCAGAACGTCCATTCTGTAACAACTCAGCATAAAGATTGTCAATCTGCATAGCCGTAAGATTTTTTAACAATGTGTTACCGATATAAGGAATTAGATGATTTTTTATAATGCGTTCATAACCGACATAACTGCTTGCTCGCACATTTATTTTTACATAATCATTCAACCATTGCAGTAAATATTCTGTAACGGTTATAGACTTCTGATTTAAAAAATTACCTTCAGATTGCTTCTTATTGATATCTAAAAGAAATGCTTCCGCATCGTTTTTTCGTAAAAAACCTCGTTTAATAGCTTGCTTTTTCTTGCCCGTTATCATATCTGTATAACGGTAATAAACATCATAAACCTTTAATGTTGCCCGTAATCTGCCCTGAGCATCACGGGCATTTTTCCTGATACGTTCTTTTATTGAACCTTGCATTTTTATTCACTCCTTGAGATAAGAAAGGCACAGCCAGTAATCGACTGTGCCAACTGTTTTAATTAATTTTTAAACTTTTTTCAGCTTCATTCATTAGCCAGTTTTCCAAAGATTTTATTGGTACTCTGAATTGCCGTCCGATTTTAACTGCCGGTAAAATGCCATCGTTAATCATACGATATGTCTGATTTCTGCCAATACCAAGATATTCAGCAGTTTCAATAACAGTTAGTGTCGCCTTTGCCATAAAAACACCTCCAATAATAATCTATATTTATAGTATATCGATATAAAATAAAATTTATTCATTATTTTAAAATATCTACTACCGTTAGCAACGGTCTAATATCTGAATTTCGTTCAATTAAATTAAAATCTGTTTGTTTATGTGGAACTATTAACGTTTTCCCATCGCTGTTACTCAGATTATCTAAAGTTAAAACTTTTTGTTGTTCAATTAGAAGTTCGTCAAGATAACCTTTTTTCAAAATTAGGGTTTCTCCTGGCTGTAGATGTTCGTTGCTGTAAGCAGTTACATCCGCAAGACTATCTGTGACGCCTATATGATATTTGCTTACCATTAAAAAGGCAGGTACTGATACGTTGTCATCTTTGTTCATTTAAAATCGCTCCTTTGTTGAGTTTATAAATACGAGGTCGTTTCGGTGAAACGAGCCGGGTTTTTGAAAATTTGAAGTTAGTTTCATCATTTTTAGCTTCCAATATATTTTTTCTGATGAGTTCTTCTTTTAAAGCTGTGGTGAATTTTAAGCCAAAATTCATCTTTGCGACGTATTTTTCGATAATCGCCTCCATTCTTGCCGTGATAATGACAATCTGCTTGTCTGTACAAAAACCGTCATAATCACTGGAACAAAAATCTGCTTCGGTTTCTGCTAAATTAAGATAGGCATTGTCAACCGCATCTTTTAATGCTTGAATAACTATTTCTGTTGGGGAGAATTGCTGGAGCATCTCCAGTTGCGTCTTTGCTTCCGAGAAAATAATATGTTGGGCTTTCTGCATATCGTATGGTATAACACAATCTCGACAAAAACAGTCGAAAAAATAATTTATCGTTAAAAAAGTCGCTACATTACTCGAAAAGCGAGGATACGGTTCGTCAAAATATTTTTTGCAGAGTGCAAGAAATTTTTCATGCTGGGCTTTTAAGTTTTGCAAAATAAAATCTTGATTTTTCTGCAACCACAAAATCCATGATGAGAAAAATGCTCTAGCCAGCTTAGGATTTCCTTGTAGAACAGATATTGAGCCACTGAAATCTACGCTGTTTGCACGAAGATTTGTACACCAGCAACGAAGATAGGAAGAGTGTGTATTGAGGTCGATATATTCACCGGTTGCAATAATACCGCCACGATATTTGCGGTCTGACAGAGGTTTTCGATTTGCACCCATTTTGCCCTTTATAACCCCATCACCTGCTATGCGTGTTATCATTGAAGCTTTAGCTTTAAAGGACTGTTCGGAGTTTTTATCACTTTGCGGATAGAAATCATCAACAAGCGATACAATATCACGATTGTTAAATAAGCTCTCCTGTAATGAAGCAATTGTATCTTCAAAACGTAACACAGATTTTTCTCCTTCATTTAAAAGGGGTGATGATACAATTTTAGCGATAGTAGTTTTTCCTGTTCCTGTCGGAGCTGAAAGGTATAACACACTTTTTAAGCCATCTATACCACAAATCTCGTAAAAATATGACAAATATGCCCAAAGCGAGTAGTGCAAAATTATCAAAATTTTTTCATGTTCACTCGATATTGTCAAAAATAGCTCTAAAAACTGACGTGCTTCATCAGTGCTTCCTTGCAGTGTTACTGACGACGAAACGTTTGTCAAAGCATTGTTTAGATAAATGTGTTTCCCCTTTGGCGTTTTGTACCATCCGCCAAATTTATAAAAAACTGTGATATTTTCGTTGTTGAAATCACCATACAGCCATGATAAATATTCATGAAATCTTCCCGTATCGTATACGTAACATTGCGGAAAAGCTTTTAAAATTTCCTTTTTCGCGTCGCAATACACTTCTTTCTTTATAAGCAAAAAATGTTGTTTTTCTTTGAAAAATAGTGCAATTTCAATATAAAAATCAACCCCCTCTTTTGTATATTCCTCTCTTTCTCGAAGCAATTCACAACGAAAATTAGCAATGATAATACTCTTTTCTTCTTCATTTTTACATAATCTGGCGGTGTAGTTATCCCAAAAGAAAATGGGCTTTTCTGTTTCAAACTGTACACTTTCCTGTTGCTTTGCAAAGTTATTCGTTAACAAATTAAGTGTAATGTCTTCAACATCGTTCAAATAACAAATTGTTGCATTTTGTGTGGATTGCCCTTGTTTGAAATGAGTTGCATTAGAAAATTTCACTGTTTGTGCACGTTCATGTAATTTGTTTAGAGCCATAGTAGTCTGTTTTTGCTCTTCAGCGGATGCTTTTTTAATGTAAGCCGTTTCGGTCGTTACATTTTCAATTTTTTTCCATTTCATAAAATCACCTCGCTTATATATTAGCAAAAACTATACTGTTTAAATAGGGAATAAAATCGTAAAAAAAATCCCACGATATCGGATATCATGAGATTTTTTTATATTATCCTTTATAAATGGAATTTATATTTTTCTTTGTTATATATAAATAATCATATATTAAATCCTGAATACTTAAAGATAATCTATCAAAATATTTTGCATACATTACGGTATTTGTATCAAGATTTTTTGGATTTAATAGTAATTCATATCGAACAAAGATATCCGTTAATATTTCTAACGATGCAGGTGTTTCTTCTTTTTTTATATATGACCCCAGTGTTTTTATTTGTAGCCTATTGATGTTTTTCCTCTTTAGTCCGCTATCTGTATATTTTAAACCTTTTACAGCTAAATTTTCTTGAGTTTCTATAGATTTTACGTTATAAAACAACCATAGAAAAATCCATAAATTGTATAAATGATTGTATTCTACATCAGGAAAAAACATTCGTTTCTTTATTAAATAATGCTGATAGGTTTTTAGTATTACCGGTAAAATCCGTTTTATTTCTCGTTTTTTCTCTATATCTTCTCTGATATCATTTGGATATATAAAGTCTAACAATACTTTCAACTGAATTTGTTCTATGCTAAATAGTTTTGTCAAAACTTCCTGAACATCTAAACATTCAATATGACAATGTGAAGTTATATTCGCTATAGCAATCAATCTCTCTTTAGGTAGCTCTTCTATGACAGCGTGTTTTAAAGCTGCATTAATAAAGCTTCTCCATTTCACTTGTTTCATCTTATTTGTGAGATAAAGATTTAAAATACAATAAATAAATGAGGACATACGTTTATTGCCAATAAAATAATTATAAAGACAATATCGAGATACTTCATTTTCTTTGCAAATAATCGAATATTTAAATTTTGCCAAAAAACTATTTATAAAATCTTCTTCTTGTTTATTGTCTGCAACAAAAATTTTATCGTCAGTTTCAATAATAAAATTATTTTTTATATCTCTCAAAATAAAGTCAATGTCATGATAAATAAGAATATCCTTTTGAGAGTCGATTAATCTCATGCAACCTAAAAGAGAAGAAATTTCTTCATCATATAAACTTGAATTGCACCAAAGAAGTGTATACCACTGCTTAATATAAATTGCTCTATCATCATCAAATATGCCATCAAAAATAGCAACTGTAGCATTAAATGCAGTTTTGACTGCTGGT
>OGJD01001228.1_pt1 | contig 16055 bp, 9 predicted proteins | sample 1571971 | NCBI WGS metagenome assembly OGJD01 (sample SAMEA2582117, study PRJEB24529) | metagenome | biome: Human gut stool | place: China | collected 2011
TCGGTGGCGGCGGCACAGTTGGTGTGGCGGCCTCAGTCCGGAACAATTTGAAAACCAGAACCTCGCTTAGGCCTGTGTCCATATTACGTGGGTAGGATCACCGCACTCTTGACATAAGAGTGCGGTCCGTGGAAAACGGAGTTGAAAAAATGGTGTCTGAAAGAAGGTACCATCATTGCGATGACAAACACTTTGGCGTGGATAATGTAATTAATTGCTGAAATTGACCGTATATGCGGTAAGACTCATATCAGTATCAGGTCCGGTTAATTGCTGATACTGACATAAACTTTTTACAAAAGGATGAATGCAGAAGGTTACTCTAATGGCCAGAGTGATGACAATGATGGTCAGACGTTGACCTGCAGAAACTGCATTTTAATTGGTCTATAAAGTCTGCAAGAGGAATCAGGGTCAGATCAGTGAGTCTTATCGCGGCCCGAAGCTATGACTGAAAGAAGGCTGGATACAGAATTGCAACAATTTGGCAATGTCAGAACACAGAAGCTTTGCAAGCAGGTGAAAGGTTATGTCTAGCAAAAGGAGTATATCAGAATATATCTACTGATGTACAAAACACAACAATAGCTTCATGATATATAAATACGTGATGACGAGTGGTACTCCGCATGGTTATTTAACTTCTCAGCACCACTAATGATCCTGAGCAACTTCGTATTTGGGCCATTACCATGGAGTAGAAAGCTGTGTCTGAGAATGCAGAATTTGAGAAAAGAATTCGCTTTCTTGGAGAGCTTCTGAAAATGGCACGCTAACAACGTTTTGTTAAAAAATGTGAATCACTTGCCGGGGCTGCATTTTCTATTCGAGGAGAATGTTGACGTAGATATTACAGAAATCTCAGCGCATCAGGATAAACTGCTACCTTAGGTCAACCACCAAAAGAAAATACAATACGTCCAGTTTGTATGCCTTTAATAACACATCTTCTAAATGTTGAAGAATTATCCCGCCTGCTGAAGAACGTTGCTCTGAGTGTGATAAACCTTTTTATTCTTGATGATGTCAGCGAGAAGATGGAATATATCCCCGACTGGGTCGTGGTTACCCGGTTAAACATCTGGTGGCGCTAATAAATCTGGCAAGTCACATTCTGTTGAATGCTGTGACAGTGCCTTACCGAGAGAGCGAAATTGTGGTGTTCTAGTGCATAGTCGCCACCATTCCGGATAATTCTATTACGTTGTTTTACAAGTTCTTTTACAGCGCAGATCTGTCGCTGACGTTGAATCAATAGCCTGGATTTCAGAACACAATGCCCGTTTGCTGGTTGTTCCGGCAGTAGCATTAATTCATTATCTGAATGAAATGTGTCAATCCACAGAAACCGCTGTCAATGACGCATTTTGTCGGACGTTAACACGAGAAAGTCTGGCTATTCCGTAATGCCATCTTATTTCGTAATGGATTGAGAATGCTGGATTTTTAATTATATTACGCGCAGTATTAATCGCGTAAATGTTTTGCGGTCAGCAACGGTGGGGGATCCATTGTTCTGTTCAATGAATACCATCATACATTTGAATCAGGAGTCGGTATGATGATTTTGGTGACGGGGGGCGCACGGAGCGGGAAGAGTCGCCACGCAGAGGCGCTTATTGGGGACTCTTCACAGGTTCTGTATATCGCTACCTCGCAAATCCTTGATGATGAGATGGCTGCACGGATAGAACATCATCGGCAAGGCCGCCCGGAGCACTGGCGCACAGTGGAGCGCTGGCAACATCTTGATGAATTAATTCATGCAGACATTAACCCGAATGAGGTTGTGTTGCTTGAATGCGTTACCACAATGGTGACTAATCTGTTGTTTGATTATGGCGGCGATAAAGACCCTGATGAATGGGATTATCAGGCGATGGAACAGGCGATTAATGCTGAGATTCAGTCGTTGATTGCTGCCTGCCAACGTTGCCCCGCAAAGGTTGTATTAGTGACTAACGAAGTGGGAATGGGGATTGTGCCGGAGAGTCGTCTGGCACGACATTTTCGTGATATTGCCGGGCGGGTAAATCAGCAGTTGGCCGCTGCGGCAAATGAAGTATGGCTGGTGGTTTCGGGTATTGGAGTAAAAATCAAATGAGTAAATTATTTTGGGCGATGCTCTCATTTATTACGCGTCTGCCTGTACCGCGTCGCTGGTCCCAGGGACTGGATTTCGAGCATTATTCTCGCGGTATTATTACTTTTCCTTTAATTGGATTATTGCTTGGCGCGATTAGCGGGCTGGTCTTCATGGTGCTGCAGGCATGGTGTGGCGCACCACTGGCGGCACTGTTTAGCGTACTTGTGCTGGTGCTGATGACCGGGGGATTCCATCTGGACGGCCTCGCTGATACCTGTGATGGCGTATTTTCTGCACGTAGCCGCGATCGCATGTTGGAAATCATGCGTGATAGCCGTTTAGGCACCCACGGCGGTCTGGCATTGATTTTTGTGGTACTGGCAAAGATTCTGGTGTTAAGCGAGTTGGCTCTGCGTGGCGAATCGATCCTTGCATCGCTGGCGGCAGCATGTGCGGTCAGCCGCGGGACTGCCGCATTATTGATGTATCGTCATCGTTATGCGCGGGAAGAAGGGCTTGGCAATGTGTTCATTGGCAAAATTGATGGGCGACAAACCTGCGTCACACTCGGCTTAGCCGCTATTTTTGCTGCCGTATTATTGCCGGGTATGCATGGTGTGGCTGCTATGGTGGTGACGATGGTGGCGATTTTCATCCTCGGTCAGCTTCTCAAACGTACGCTGGGCGGGCAAACGGGCGATACGCTGGGAGCAGCCATAGAGCTTGGTGAACTGGTCTTCCTGCTGGCACTGCTATAAAGAGACGTGACATGCAAACACTTGCCGATTTACTGAATACGATCCCTGCTATCGATCCTGCCGCTATGTCGCGTGCACAACGGCATATTGACGGGTTACTCAAACCTGTTGGTAGCCTGGGAAGGCTGGAGGCGCTTGCCATACAACTGGCAGGAATGCCGGGGTTGAATGGCATACCGCATGTGGGCAAAAAAGCGGTACTGGTTATGTGTGCCGATCACGGCGTCTGGGAGGAAGGGGTCGCTATTTCTCCAAAAGAAGTGACAGCCATACAGGCTGAAAATATGACCCGTGGAACAACCGGCGTGTGTGTGCTGGCAGAACAAGCGGGCGCTAACGTCCACGTAATTGATGTTGGTATTGATACTGCTGAGCCTATCCCCGGGCTTATCAACATGCGTGTCGCACGAGGTAGCGGCAATATTGCTTCAGCTCCGGCAATGAGTCGCCGTCAGGCTGAAAAGTTGCTTTTGGACGTCATATGTTATACGCAGGAGCTGGCAAAAAACGGTGTCACGCTGTTTGGTGTAGGTGAACTGGGGATGGCAAACACGACACCGGCAGCAGCAATAGTCAGCACAATCACTGGCCGGGATCCTGAAGAAGTGGTTGGGATTGGCGCAAACCTGCCGACAGATAAACTGGCTAATAAAATTGATGTTGTGCGTCGGGCGATTACGTTGAATCAACCAAATCCTCAGGATGGTGTTGATGTCCTGGCAAAAGTGGGTGGATTTGATTTGGTCGGAATAGCTGGAGTGATGTTAGGTGCTGCTTCCTGCGGTTTACCCGTGTTGCTGGATGGATTTCTTTCTTATGCTGCTGCGCTCGCAGCCTGCCAGATGTCTCCTGCGATCAAACCGTATCTCATTCCTTCTCACCTGTCGGCAGAAAAAGGCGCGCGTATAGCGCTCTCGCATTTGGGGCTGGAGCCTTATCTCAATATGGAGATGCGTTTAGGTGAGGGGAGTGGCGCAGCTCTGGCGATGCCCATCATCGAAGCTGCCTGTGCGATATACAACAACATGGGCGAACTTGCTGCCAGTAATATTGTTCTACCGGGGAATACGACTTCTGATTTGAACAGTTAAAAACGAAAAGTCTGATAAAAGCTATACTTAACGGATAGCTTTCGCGACATAGGAAAGGGACATGATGCGTCGTGTAAATATTCTTTGCTCATTTGCTCTGCTTTTTGCCAGCCATACTAGCCTGGCGGTAACTTATCCATTACCTCCAGAGGGTAGCCGTTTAGTGGGGCAGTCGTTTACTGTAACTGTTCCTGATCACAATACCCAGCCGCTGGAGACTTTTGCCGCACAATACGGGCAAGGGTTAAGTAACATGCTGGAAGCGAACCCGGGCGCTGATGTTTTTTTGCCGAAGTCTGGCTCGCAACTCACCATTCCGCAGCAACTGATTTTGCCCGACACTGTTCGTAAAGGGATTGTTGTTAACGTCGCTGAGATGCGTCTTTATTACTACCCACCAGACAGTAATACTGTGGAAGTCTTTCCTATTGGTATCGGCCAGGCTGGGCGAGAAACCCCGCGTAACTGGGTGACTACCGTTGAACGTAAACAAGAAGCTCCAACCTGGACGCCAACGCCGAACACTCGGCGCGAATATGCGAAACGAGGGGAGAGTTTGCCCGCATTTGTTCCTGCGGGCCCCGATAATCCCATGGGGCTGTACGCGATTTATATTGGCAGGTTGTATGCCATCCATGGTACCAATGCCAATTTTGGTATTGGGCTCCGGGTAAGTCAGGGCTGTATTCGTCTGCGCAATGACGATATCAAATATCTGTTTGATAATGTTCCTGTTGGGACGCGTGTGCAAATTATCGACCAGCCAGTAAAATACACCACTGAACCAGATGGCTCGAACTGGCTGGAAGTTCATGAGCCGTTGTCGCGCAATCGTGCAGAATATGAGTCTGACCGAAAAGTGCCATTGCCGGTAACCCCATCTTTGCGGGCGTTTATCAACGGGCAAGAAGTTGATGTAAATCGCGCAAATGCTGCGTTGCAACGTCGATCGGGAATGCCTGTGCAAATTAGTTCTGGTTCAAGACAGATGTTTTAAGAGCGTTGGTAATTAGAAAGCAAAAAGCCTGCTAGAAAGCAGGCTTTTTTGAATTTGGCTCCTCTGACTGGACTCGAACCAGTGACATACGGATTAACAGTCCGCCGTTCTACCGACTGAACTACAGAGGAATCGTGTGAACGGGGCGCATATTAATGGCAGTGCATGGTGATGTCAAAGGGTGAAATGCATTTTTTTGTTTGTTTGCTGTCAATTTCAACAAAGTGGTGAGCTTTCAATCTTATTGGGTAATGAACCATCGTGGTGCATACCCTCCTTTTATAGGGCAGGGGAACGCGACAGCTGATTAAAGGAGCAAATGACGAATCTATCATAATCTCTTATTTGACAGTTGGTTAGCTTGTACATCAACACCAAAATAAAACTGGCAAGCATCTTGCAATCTGGTTGTAAGTAATGGCGGCACTTGGGCCGATTCTTAAAAACCGGAGGCAACATGAACTTCAGACGCCTGAAATACTTCGTAAAAATTGTAGATATTGGTAGCCTGACCCAGGCTGCTGAAGTATTGCATATCGCACAACCAGCGCTCAGCCAGCAGGTTGCCACACTGGAAGGTGAGTTAAATCAACAACTTTTGATCCGTACAAAGCGGGGCGTTACACCAACAGACGCCGGAAAAATTCTCTATACCCATGCGCGGGCCATTTTACGTCAGTGTGAACAGGCCCAACTGGCGGTGCATAACGTTGGTCAGGCATTATCGGGGCAAGTCTCGATTGGCTTTGCACCAGGAACCGCTGCGTCATCCATCACCATGCCCTTATTACAGGCGGTTCGCGCTGAATTTCCGGAGATCGTTATCTATCTTCATGAAAATAGTGGTGCAGTGCTTAACGAAAAATTGATAAATCACCAACTCGATATGGCGGTGATTTATGAGCATTCCCCTGTGGCTGGTGTATCCAGTCAGGCTTTGCTGAAAGAAGATCTTTTTCTGGTAGGAACTCAAGATTGCCCGGGGCAAAGCGTTGATGTGAATGCTATTGCGCAAATGAACCTCTTTCTCCCCAGTGATTACAGTGCTATTAGACTTCGTGTTGATGAGGCTTTTTCCCTACGGCGACTCACGGCAAAAGTTATTGGTGAAATTGAGTCTATTGCCACGCTTACCGCAGCGATTGCCAGCGGCATGGGCGTTGCAGTATTACCCGAATCGGCCGCGCGTTCGTTATGTGGCGCAGTAAATGGGTGGATGTCACGCATTACCACTCCTTCCATGAGTCTCTCTTTGTCATTAAATTTACCCGCCAGAGCGAACTTATCGCCACAGGCACAGGCAGTGAAAGAGTTGTTAATGTCAGTGATTAGTTCTCCAGTGATGGAAAAAAGGCAGTGGCAATTGGTGAGCTAAGCGTTATATCGGGATGGAATAAGATGCGGGTTTTTATTATTTGTTATGCCGGGCATTAGACTTTAACAATAACGGGAAATCTGAACTGCCCGGAGTTTACCGTGAATTTCCAACAACTAAAGATAATCCGCGAGGCTGCACGTCAGGATTACAACCTGACAGAGGTTGCGAATATGCTTTTTACCTCACAGTCAGGCGTCAGCCGTCATATTCGGGAACTGGAGGATGAACTTGGCATCGAAATATTTGTTCGACGAGGTAAGCGACTGCTGGGCATGACTGAACCGGGCAAAGCATTACTGGTCATTGCAGAACGTATTCTGAATGAAGCCAGTAATGTTCGTCGGCTTGCAGACCTGTTTACCAACGATACGTCTGGCGTTCTCACTATTGCAACGACGCATACTCAGGCACGTTATAGCTTGCCAGAGGTCATTAAAGCTTTTCGCGAACTTTTCCCGGAGGTTCGGCTCGAGCTAATCCAGGGGACGCCACAGGAAATTGCGACATTGTTGCAAAATGGCGAAGCTGATATTGGTATCGCCAGCGAGCGTTTGAGTAATGACCCGCAGCTCGTCGCCTTCCCGTGGTTTCGTTGGCACCATAGTTTGCTTGTTCCACACGATCATCCCTTGACGCAAATTTCACCATTGACGCTGGAATCAATAGCGAAGTGGCCGTTAATCACTTACCGACAGGGGATTACGGGGCGCTCACGTATTGATGACGCATTTGCCCGCAAAGGTTTGCTGGCAGATATTGTATTAAGTGCGCAGGATTCTGATGTCATTAAAACCTATGTTGCTCTTGGGCTTGGGATCGGATTAGTTGCCGAGCAATCCAGTGGCGAACAAGAGGAAGAGAATTTAATCCGCCTGGATACGCGGCATCTTTTTGATGCTAATACTGTCTGGTTGGGACTGAAGCGAGGACAACTTCAGCGTAACTATGTCTGGCGCTTTCTGGAACTTTGTAATGCAGGACTGTCAGTTGAGGATATCAAGCGGCAGGTGATGGAAAGCAGTGAAGAGGAAATTGATTATCAGATATAGCAAAAAGCCCGCTATAAAAGCGGGCTTTTCAGAAATTTGGCTCCTCTGACTGGACTCGAACCAGTGACATACGGATTAACAGTCCGCCGTTCTACCGACTGAACTACAGAGGAATCGTTGTTGAGGCACATCTTAACGGCGAAAAATCTTTTGTCAAACCCGATTTTTAAATTCCCCAACTGTTTGCCGTTTCTATCAACAGTTTGTTGCATTTGCAGACAATTTGTTGGCGAAAATCTTTGCAGCTTTGCTGATTCTCCCTCATTATTTGAAATGTGGTTTCACTTTCTGCAATTAAGGTCGGCTTTGAATATCTCCTCTGCTTTACGCCAGGTTGTTCACGGCACTCGCTGGCACGCTAAACGCAAGAGCTACAAAGTGTTGTTCTGGCGCGAGATAACCCCGCTTGCTGTTCCTATCTTCATGGAGAATGCCTGTGTCCTGTTGATGGGGGTTCTGAGCACTTTTCTGGTCAGCTGGCTGGGAAAAGATGCGATGGCCGGCGTGGGATTGGCGGACAGCTTCAATATGGTCATTATGGCTTTTTTTGCTGCTATCGATCTTGGTACTACTGTCGTTGTGGCATTTAGTCTCGGTAAGCGGGATCGACGACGAGCGAGGGTGGCGACGCGGCAGTCATTGGTGATCATGACGTTGTTTGCCGTACTGTTGGCAACGCTTATTCATCATTTTGGCGAACAAATTATTGATTTCGTCGCGGGTGATGCCACGACAGAAGTTAAAGCACTGGCGTTGACTTATCTGGAGCTGACGGTACTCAGTTATCCAGCAGCTGCCATCACTCTTATTGGTAGCGGGGCACTTCGTGGTGCAGGGAATACGAAAATACCGCTATTGATTAACGGTAGCCTGTATATTCTTAATATTATTATTAGCGGCATATTGATTTACGGCCTTTTCTCCTGGCCGGGACTGGGATTTGTCGGGGCTGGGTTGGGTTTAACCATTTCTCGTTATATTGGCGCAGTTGCAATTTTGTGGGTGTTGGCGATTGGTTTTAATCCTGCGCTAAGGATTTCGTTAAAGAGCTATTTTAAGCCACTGAATTTTAGCATTATCTGGGAAGTCATGGGGATTGGTATTCCCGCGAGTGTCGAATCAGTGTTATTTACCAGTGGTCGGTTATTAACCCAAATGTTCGTTGCCGGGATGGGGACCAGTGTGATTGCCGGAAATTTTATCGCGTTTTCAATTGCGGCTCTTATCAACTTACCCGGAAGTGCGCTCGGCTCTGCTTCTACGATCATTACAGGCCGAAGGTTGGGGGTAGGGCAGATAGCGCAAGCAGAGATTCAGTTGCGGCATGTGTTCTGGCTGTCCACTCTTGGATTAACGGCCATCGCCTGGCTAACGGCTCCCTTTGCCGGGGTTATGGCATCGTTTTACACCCAGGATCCACAGGTTAAACATGTCGTTGTGATTCTGATTTGGCTAAATGCTTTATTTATGCCTATTTGGTCCGCCTCATGGGTGCTACCCGCTGGATTTAAGGGGGCTCGTGACGCCCGTTACGCTATGTGGGTTTCTATGTTGAGCATGTGGGGTTGCCGGGTTGTCGTCGGTTATGTGCTGGGCATCATGCTTGGCTGGGGTGTGGTTGGTGTCTGGATGGGAATGTTTGCCGACTGGGCTGTGCGGGCCGTGCTGTTTTACTGGCGAATGGTTACTGGACGTTGGCTATGGAAATACCCTCGATCCGAGCCGCAAAAGTGTGAGAAAAAGCCAGTTGTGTCGGAATAAACGACAAAATGCAGATTATTTCAGCAAACGATTTCAAATTTAAAAAACAGGCTTTGACATTGTGGGTGGGCATCGCTAATATTCGCCTCGTTCTCACGATTCCTCTGTAGTTCAGTCGGTAGAACGGCGGACTGTTAATCCGTATGTCACTGGTTCGAGTCCAGTCAGAGGAGCCAAATTTTAGTTTTGAGGCATCTTTATGAGTCTCAGAGCAGTTAAAAAATAAAAATTATTTTTACCCGGTTACCTTGTAGAAAGCGACCGGGTTTTTTGATATCTGTGTTTCGTGCGCTTAATCGAGCCTCACGCTTCAGTGAGCAAATTGCCCTCCCCAACAGACATCACGATTCGCAAGGTCAAAATCTCTGTTCCATGAAGTACCGTACAAAGATAAAGAGAACAATGCCTTATGCGGGATGTTGCTGTCGTGTCTTTATCGGGAAACTATACGTAATTACCACTTGCCTTCTGTAATCAGAAAAAGAAGACCTGGAATTTTAATAAATATTATTTCTCTGGGGGAATTTTTATAATCAATATGACGAGTTGAATATTATATTTTTTATAAGGGTTATATGAGATTAAAGAAATCTGCCGTAAAGACAGATTTCTTTAAAATATAATTAGAGATTTGCGACGTTATGATAAACTTTTTGTACATCGTCGTCATCTTCAAGGGCATCAACAAGCCCTTCAAAGATTTCTAAATCTTCTGGGGAAAGCTCAACTTCAGATTGCGCAATCATTTCTAATTCTGTTGTTGAGAACTCAGTGATTCCAGCTGCTTTTAGAGCCGCGATTCCTTTATGAAGGTCAGTAGGTTCGGTATAAATAACAATGTTACCTTCTTCTTCAGTCACATCACGAACATCAACTTCAGCTTCAAGTAAAATTTCAAAAATATGGTCAGGGTCTGATCCTTTAAATACAATCACACCCGTATTGTCAAACATATAGCTGACAGAACCTGCCGCTCCGATATTGCCGCCTTTTTTATTGAAAATTGTGCGAACGTTAGCAATCGTACGGTTAACATTTGAAGTCAATGTCTCGGCGATAATCATTGAGCCATTAGGACCAAAGCCTTCATAACGTCCCTGCACGAACGTTTCATCTCCGCCGCCTTTGGCTTTATCAATTGCTTTATCAATAACGTGCTTTGGAACTTGTGCCTGCTTTGCACGTTCAATAACGAATTTTAAAGATGTGTTTAATTCTGGATCGGGTTCACCTTGTTTAGCAGCAGCATAGATTTCTACACCGAATTTTGCATAAATTTTAGACGTTGCACCGTCTTTAGCCGTTTTTTTAGCAACAATATTGGCCCATTTACGTCCCACTGGAATGATCTCCTCGAAAATTTATTTACATTACTGGTAAATCGTTAACATGTGTTAATTCGGCATATTATATCATAACAGGAAAAATCTCGTCTATTAGAAATAAAAATATTCTAAAGCCATAATCTTATATTTAATTTTATAAAAACTTATATTGTTGGCGGGATTTTTTATAATTGTGTTTTGAAAGCATACTTGCTTTTAATATGTGGAAATCATTAAGACGATAATAAAACTCGTATCCGCCCAAGGAAGCAAACAGCCCACGATTATTGCAGGCTATTTGTCAGGTGTCTTACTTACTCCTTCACATCTATTTCTGATAAGAAGGTTCAGAACTTATTATCGGAACGGCGGCTCATTAAAGGTTCGTAATTTACGCGAATGCAGTCGGTCGCCTTCTGCGCGCAGCAAATCGATCGCCCGAATGCCAATTTGCAGATGTTCGGAAATAGCGCCTTCATAAAAACGGTTAGCCTGGCCGGGAAGTTTAATCTCGCCATGCAACGGTTTATCTGAAACACACAGTAGTGTCCCGTATGGCACGCGGAAACGATATCCTTGCGCGGCAATGGTTGCACTTTCCATATCAATTGCTACGGCCCGGCTTAAGTTAAAACGAAGTGCAGAAGCTGAGTAACGTAATTCCCAGTTCCTGTCATCTGTGGTTACCACAGTACCAGTACGTAGCCGCTGTTTGACTTCCTCACCGGGCCTGCCGCTCACCAGCTTGGTGGCGTCATAAAGCGCACGTTGCACTTCAGCAATGCTCGGAATAGGAATATCGGGCGGCAGAACCGCATCAAGAACGTGGTCATCGCGTAAATAAGCGTGTGCAAGTACATAATCGCCAATGGCCTGACTTTCACGTAATCCGCCACAGTGACCAATCATCAACCAGACATCCGGGCGTAGCACTGCCAGATGATCGCAGATGGTTTTAGCATTTGACGGTCCCACGCCAATATTCACCAGAGTAATACCCTGACCATCGGCGGTAATTAAATGCCATGCGGGCATCTGGTGCTTTTTCCATGCAAGGTCGGAAATGGCTTCTTCTGGCGCTTCGGTTTCGGCGGTGATCCAGTTCCCGCCAGCACAAGAAAGGGCAATGTAGGGACTATCAGGATCGAGGATCTGGCTGCATCCCCAACGAACGAATTCATCCACATAACGTGTGTAGTTGGTAAACAAGACGAACGGCTGAAAATGTTCAACTGGCGTACCGGTATAATGGCGCAACCGCGCGAGGGAAAAATCGACGCGGCGCGCATCAAAATGCGATAGCGGGGAGAATTCAGTTGGATGATAAATGCCGTCTGCAGTTTCATCGCCAATTTGCGCCAGTTCTGTTGTCGGGAAGTAGCGAGTTAACCCAGCGCTCATTGAGCGATCAAGTGTCAATTCAGAGCCATCGATGACATAAGGATAAGGGATTTCATGCTGCGAGGGTTGCACCGAGATATGCGCACCATAATCCTGATACAGCAACGTAAGTTGTTCATTAAGATACGAACGAAAGAGAGTAGGGCGAGTAATCGTGGTGGTGTAGCTGCCTGCGTGAGTAAAACGTCCAAATGCGCGCGTTTTGGGGGGATTTGTTGTGCTACCGTCCCAGGTTACGGTCAGAGATGGATAGACAAAAAGACCTTGTTTGCGAGCGTTTTCATCAGGTAATTCGCCACTTGTAATATAGTTGCCAATGGCGTTGCGTAAAGCGACTACAGATTGCTCATACAGCGCGTCGAGTTTATCCAGTGCCTGAGCTGGGGTCAGACCGGAGCCCTTATTATTCATGTGTGTCTCCTGTTCCATACAATTACCGCACATCCGATAGTATGTCACAGAAATGTGAAACAAAAGTGTAAGGCGAAGATCGGATGATCTTCGCCAGGCTATCAAGCGCGTTGACTGTCTTTCATCAACAAAGCGGTCATTGCGGAAATCAGGCATCCAGCCAGCAAATAAATGGCGACGCTATGCCAGTTCCCGGCAAAGTAAGTGATGAGTGCAGCGGCAATAAAAGGTGTAAATCCACCGCCAACCACACTGGCAACCTGATAACCGACTCCAGCGCCACTATAGCGATAACTGGCACCAAACATTTCGGTAAACATCGGTTGTTGCACACACACCACCATGTCATGCGCAATGTTTGCCAGCATTATGGAGAAGAAAACTATCCAGAAAATAGATTGTGCTTCAAGCGCCATAAAGAAAGGAAATGCGCTCAACGTTCCGATTAACGCACCTGTGATATAAACCCTGCGGCGACCAAAACGATCGGCAAGCCAGGCAAAACAGGGAATTGTCAGGCAGCTTAATCCACCTACCAGCAAACCAATATTAAGGAAAAGTTCGCGCGGTAACCCCATATTCTGGGTTGAATAATTAAGTGCAAAGGCGGTAACGATGTACATCGTCAGCAACTCGCACAGCCGTAGCGCAATAATCTTCAGGAAAGCACCTGGATGTCGTAACAGCGCTTCGATAACCGGGATGCGTTTTTTCGCGGCAGCTTGATTATGTTGCTGTTGTTCAAATTCCACGGACTCTTCCATGCCATTGCGCACCCACAATGCTCCCAGTACCAGTACGATGCTAAACAGGAAAGGAATGCGCCAGCCCCAGCTTAAAAACTGTTCGTCAGTCGTCATCATACTGATCAATGAAACCAGTCCGGTTGAAAGCAGTAAACCTACACCGTAGCCAACTTGTACACCGCTACTGTAAAAGGCTTTTTTATTTTTCGGTGCACTTTCAACGGAAAGCAACGCCGCGCCTCCCCATTCGCCGCCGACGGCAAATCCCTGAATGGCACGCAGCGTCACCAGTAAAATAGGTGCCCACCACCCAATGGTCGAGAATGAAGGAAGAATACCAATCAAGGCTGTCGCGATGCCCATCATCCAGACGGTCAGCATTAACATGCGCTTACGTCCCAGTCGGTCGCCAAAGTGACCGAAAATGACACCGCCGAGCGGACGGAAAAGGAATCCGACGCCAAAGGTGGCAAATGCGGCGAGCGTTCCCATCGCCGGGCTTACTTGCGGGAAAAACTCGCGATTAAACACCAGTGCGGCGGTAATGCCATAGAGTAAAAAATCATACCAGTCGACGACGGCACCAGCGAAACTGCCTAACGCAGCTCGTCGGGCGCGACTTAACGAAAGCGTCCCTTCATCGGGACGAGTGGAGATGAGCGTGGAGTCCATAATGATCCTGTTTGTACTGTCTTTTTATAATTAGTATGGAAAAGGTAACTCACATTGCCGTCGATCTATAAACGAACCTTATGAGACTACCTCGACAGAGCGCATCTGCAAATGATTTTATGGCTGATTAACGGCAACATGAAAAATTCGCTGGAAGATGAAAGCGCAGGAGTTGCTGGTGTTGTTTAAGGATTAAGCAGAGACCCCACAGGTTCGAGATATGAAACATAAAAGTCCGCATATGCACAAAATTGCACTCTGATGATTCTGATAGACTGCATTGCATTATAACCAGTAGGGAGGCGAGGTTAGGTATGTTTTTAGCATCATTGTTGAGACGTATTGCATTTAGTTACTACGATTATAAAGCTTATAATTTCAATATTGAAAAAACAGACTTTGTTGTCATCCATATTCCCGATCAGATTGGCGATGCTATGGCCATCTTTCCTGTTATTCGGGCGCTTGAATTTCATAAAATTAAGCATCTTTTAATTGTTACTTCGACTATTAATTTAGAAGTCTTTAATGCGCTCAAACTTGAACAGACTAAATTAACATTAGTCACAATGACTATGCAGGATCACGCAACATTAAAAGAAATAAAAGATTTAGCAAAGAACATAACACAGCAATACGGTACGCCGGATCTTTGTATAGAGGCGATGCGTAAAAAGAACCTGAAAACGATGTTATTTATCAGTCAGTTGAAAGCAAAAACGAATTTTCAGGTTGTTGGTTTAACCATGAAGTGCTACTCCCCTTTGTGCAAGAACGCGTCCCGTATGGATCAGAAACTCCGGGCTCCCGTACCTATGACATGGGCATTTATGATGCGTGAGGCGGGTTTTCCAGCAGTCAGGCCAATATATGAATTGCCACTAAGTGAGGATGTACTCGATGAGGTGCGTGAGGAAATGCGATCGTTAGGATCTTACATTGCGTTCAATTTAGAAGGTAGCTCGCAGGAACGTACATTTTCATTATCGATTGCAGAAAATCTAATAGCAAAAATTCAAAGTGAAACAGATATACCAATAGTGATCGTTCATGGACCAAAAGGGGAAGATAAAGCCAGGGTATTAGTGGATTGTTATAATAATGTCTACCGTTTATCCTTATCACCCTCGATTAAACGTTCAGCAGCAATCATAAAAGATGCTTATATCGCAATAACTCCTGACACCTCAATATTACATATGGCAAGTGCCTATAATACTCCCGTTGTTGCAATTTATGCTGATTACAAAACGCGATGGCCCGCAATGGCCGATGTTTCGGAGTCAGTCGTCGTTGGGCAAAAAATTGACAATATAAGTCTGGATGAATTCGCAAAGGCATTAAAAAGTGTTTTGGCGAGAATATGAGACAGTACTTATGCATAGTAATGCCGATCTGTTATGAACGGTGGTGTCATCAATACTCTGAGGCTGGTCAATCATCACAGAAAACCAGCCTTTGGATCAAAGCTGTACTCACCGGATACGATCATAGTCACATCGAACGCGATTCTTGCGGTGCAGCAGTTTTATTTATTCATTTTCTGTGAGAGAAGGGCAAGCTCTATAGAGGGAATGTAAAAAAGAGTGCTCCGAATGGAGCACTCTTTAAGAAATTATAACGGAAAATCACAGGTTTTTATAACATGTCGCATAAGCAAACCCAAGCTTTTCAAATACGCTTTGATCACCTGTTGCCAGGGAAACTACGTATTGTTCGCTTGAGTTTGCGGGACTAGATGACCAATACATATTTGATTGAAAACCAGCGTCAGTCGTGTAATGCCCCATATCTCCCCATTCACTGTACAGTGACCCGATGCCTCGGGAACGACTATGGTTTAAATGGTCTGCACGGGGAAGTGTGTAGCCATTGCTACTGCAAAAATTTTCAGCAAGGCTGTATATCATGAAAGCATCGCCGGAGTTCACCCACCAACTCTTCACACGGATTTCGTATACATAGCTAGGGCCTCCTGATTTTGGCGTCGCCGTAATCCTTTCCCAATTGCTGCCGACATTTTTAAATGTCACTTTACCGGTAGCATCAACATCGACCCAGGAGGCAGAGCTTGAAAACTCATAATCAGCCGCCGTTTTTCCTGGGGCAAAGTTGTCATTATTCAACTGATAATACGCCCCGGTGAACCCCTGCGAAGGGAATGTAGTTGTCGGTAGGTCAGTACCATTGACTGATACTGTACCGCTCATTATTTTGTCTTCTGCGCGAGTGAATTGTATTGTGGTACTCAGACCAGCTTGATGAACACCATTCAATACAGGGATCAGCGTTGCGATACCCTCTCCGCCGCCTGTAACAGTGGCTTTGTACTCGCCGGAGAAATTTTTGCTGTAGTCAATTGCACTAACTTGCACATAGG
>OGJD01001243.1_pt1 | contig 15911 bp, 16 predicted proteins | sample 1571971 | NCBI WGS metagenome assembly OGJD01 (sample SAMEA2582117, study PRJEB24529) | metagenome | biome: Human gut stool | place: China | collected 2011
GGCTTATGAAGACATTACTAACATCGGGGTGTACTAATCAACGGGGAGCAGGTCAATGCTCTTTTCTTGTATTACTGGATGCAGCGAGACATGACATACAGAGACGGCGGATAAAAATTCATCCTCTATTTGCTTATCTCTGGCCTTTAGAAGCGTTTCACGAATCAATAGTGGATTTGTATTCCCCATTAGCTGAGAGAGCCTTATAAAGGCTTCAGTGAGCTTTACGGCACGATACTGAGCCACATTTCTGTCCTGGGTGCGTAGGCTAACCCGAAGAAGTTTCCCAGCTAATCGACGCTGCCACATGAAAGAGCGTTCAGAGGAAGCTGTCCTGTCTAAAAAACGCACATTTTGCTGTATAAAAATTGGATAAAGATCTGGTAAAGATTGCATGAAAACCCTCTTCAAATGAGAATGGTTCCCATCAATTCCCAAACACAACACTTAGCGGTACTTAAGCGTCAAAATGTGACCTCTGGCAGATTTACATCTCTTTACGCTATACTACCGCTGAAATAATCGGCTCAACGCTACGAGCTGATGTTCAATGTGTTTCCACACAAATGGTATCAACTCCCCTTCTGAGGATCTGGCGAGAAGCCGGATAAACTATGTTAAACAGTATTTTAGTAATACTTTGTCTGATTGCCGTCAGTGCATTTTTCTCGATATCCGAGATCTCGCTGGCCGCGTCCCGTAAAATCAAACTGAAGCTGCTCGCCGACGAGGGCAACATCAACGCCTCACGCATTCTCAAAATGCAGGAAAACCCCGGTACCTTCTTTACCGTGGTACAAATTGGTCTGAACGCGGTGGCTATCCTGGGCGGTATCGTGGGCGATGCGGCATTTTCCCCGGCGTTTTATAGCCTCTTTGCGCAGTACATGTCCGCCGAACTGGCCGAACAGCTGAGCTTTATCCTCTCCTTCTCGCTGGTGACCGGGCTGTTCATCCTCTTCGCCGACCTGACCCCGAAACGCATCGGTATGATTGCGCCAGAAGCCGTGGCTTTGCGTATCATCAACCCGATGCGCTTCTGCCTGTTTGTGTTCCGCCCGCTGGTGTGGTTCTTCAACGGCCTGGCAAACGTCATTTTCCGCATCTTTAAGCTGCCGATGGTGCGTAAAGATGACATCACCTCTGACGACATTTATGCGGTCGTGGAAGCCGGTGCCCTGGCCGGGGTACTGCGTAAGCAGGAACACGAGCTGATTGAGAACGTATTCGAACTGGAATCCCGTACCGTGCCCTCTTCCATGACGGGCCGTGAAAGCATTATCTGGTTCGATTTACATGAAGATGAGCAGAGCCTGAAGAACAAAGTGGCGCAGCATCCGCACTCCAAGTTCCTGGTCTGTAATGAAGATATTGACCACATCATCGGTTACGTCGACTCCAAAGACCTGCTGAACCGCGTGCTGGCGAACCAGAGCCTGGCGCTGAACAGCGGCGTGCAGATCCGCAATACCCTGATTGTGCCGGACACCCTGACGCTCTCAGAAGCGCTGGAAAGCTTCAAAACCGCCGGGGAAGACTTCGCGGTGATCATGAACGAATACGCGCTGGTGGTGGGTATTATCACCCTCAACGACGTCATGACCACGCTGATGGGCGACCTGGTAGGCCAGGGGCTGGAAGAGCAGATTGTTCAGCGTGACGATAATTCATGGCTGATTGATGGCGGCACGCCAATTGAAGACGTGATGCGCGTGCTGGATATCGACGAGTTCCCGCAGTCCGGAAACTACGAGACCATCGGCGGCTTTATGATGTTTATGCTGCGTAAGATCCCGAAACGTACCGACTCGGTGAAGTTCTCCGGCTACAAGTTTGAGGTGGTGGATATTGATAACTACCGCATCGACCAGCTGCTGGTGACGCGCATCGACAACAAACCGACCGTACTGGTGCCGAAGCTGCCGGATGCGGAAGAGAAGGTGTCGGCGTAAGGTTCCTGCCCCCACAAACATCAACGGCTCCCATCGGGAGCCGTTTTTTTACTGCTGCATAGCACGTTGGTTAAGCCATCTCAGTTTGCAGACGCATAACCTGACGGTTGACTTCGGACATCACAGACAGGTGCTGTTTGTCCTTCACTTTTGGGACAAGGATTTTGCCCTTATCAAACTCAAAAGCGCCAACATCCTTGATATACAACCGTCCACGGAACAGGATCTTCACGTACTTCGCCACCTGAAGCGGGTTGTAGCGTTGGAAAATTTTCATTCTTGTATCTCCTGCGAATCATACGCTCTTGCGGTGCCACAATCGGCCCGACTGTCCTGAGCGCAAATTTTAATGCCCAATGACTATAGACCAGAACTACGGTGTTACCCAGTGTGCATAAGTTTATTTACCGTTTGATTACAATTATTCAGAATAATCTTTGCAAAGCGTGACTGAGCGCAGTATAAGCCGTCGTTTTTTCATGGATATGTGCGTTCACCCGCAAAGTGGCATCGGGATTGCGGGAAAACCACATTGATCGCACTTATCATTAAAAATGCATGACCAAGTGGTCGGATCACCTGCAAACAATAAGGAAACGCCATGACCCTACGTACTATCCTTGCAGCAGCCTGCCTGCTGCTGCCCCTGTGGGCGAGTGCTCACAACATTGAAAAAGGACAACGTGTACCGCCAGTCGGCATTGCTGACCGGGGAGAATTGATTCTCGACAATGATAAGTTTAGCTATAAAGCCTGGAATAGCGCGCAGCTCGCGGGCAAAGTGAGAGTTGTACAACATATTGCCGGTCGTACATCTGCAAAAGAGAAAAATGCCAACCTGGTGGAGGCGATCAAGGCGGCAAAATTCCCACACGACCGCTACCAGACCACCACGATCGTGAATACCGATGACGCCATTCCGGGCTCCGGGATGTTTGTGCGTTCAAGCCTTGAGAGCAATAAAAAGCTCTACCCATGGTCGCAGTTTATCGTCGACAGCAACGGCGTCACCCGTAAGGCCTGGCAGCTGGAGGAAGAGAGCTCTGCGATTGTCGTGCTGGATAAGAACGGCCGCGTACAGTGGGTGAAAGACGGGGCGCTGACCCAGGAAGAGGTGCAGCAGGTTGTCGACCTGCTGCATAAGCTGCTGGCTCAATAAAGAGAGACGCGGAAGCCGGGATTGAGGAAGGATTCGCGCGGGGTGTAGTCCAGCGGCTTGCCCTGCCAGTCATGAACATGCGCCCCGGCGGCCGCGGCAACGGCATGCCCGGCGGCGGTGTCCCAGACGTTCGTCGGCCCAAAGCGGGGATAGAGCTGAGCTTGTCCTTCCGCCACCAGGCAGAATTTCAGCGATGAGCCAATCGAGGTGGTCTGGTGTTCACCCAGCTGCTGCAGATACTCCTGCAGCTCGCTGTCGCTGTGCGAGCGGCTAATCACCACCAGCGGCGGACGCGCGTCGCGCACCTGGATCTGCTTGCGCACGCCGCACTCTTCCTTCCACGCCTTCCCTTCTGCAGCACTGTACATCACCTTCATGACCGGCGCGTAGACCACGCCCAGCACCGCTTTACCCTTCTCAATCAGGGCGATATTGACGGTGAATTCACCGTTGCGCTTGATGAACTCTTTTGTCCCGTCCAGGGGGTCCACCAGCCAGTAGCGCTGCCAGTGCTGGCGCTCTTCCCAGCTTTGCGGCGCTTCTTCTGACAGGACGGGGATGTCCGGCGTTAAGGCCTGTAACCCTTTCAGGATCACCTTATGCGCCGCGATATCTGCCGCCGTGACCGGAGAGTCGTCCGCTTTGCTGACAACCTCCATGGGTTTACTACCGTCATACACCTGCATGATGGCATCCCCCGCATCCCGTGCGAGCTGACAAATTTTATCTAGCATTTTCCACCTCTTTGTTAACGCAGTGAGGTTAACTCTTTGTTTTAGTTATATCGTAATGTGAACAATTCCGCTATCTGTGAAGCAATTCCGGTTTCAGGTTGCTTTTTTCTGTCAGGATTCACATTTATGTAAGCAACACGTTATAGATACATACTCTTTTGTGGCCTGGATCGAAAAAAGGACTCTTCTGATGATTAAGTTTAGCGCAACGCTCCTGGCGACGCTGATTGCGGCGAGCGTGCAGGCAGCGACGGTCGATTTACGTATTCTGGAAACGACCGATCTGCACAGCAACATGATGGATTTCGATTACTACAAAGATACCCCGACGGAAAAATTCGGACTGGTACGCACGGCGAGTTTGATCAATGCGGCGCGTGGCGAAGTGAAAAATAGCGTGCTGGTCGATAACGGCGATCTCATTCAGGGCAGTCCGCTCGGGGACTACATGGCGACCAGGGGGCTGAAAAAAGGCGAGATCCATCCTGTTTATAAAGCGATGAACACCCTGGACTATACCGTCGGTAACCTCGGCAACCATGAATTCAACTACGGTCTAACATACCTGCATGATGCCCTGGCAGGCGCAAAATTCCCGTACGTTAACGCCAATATCATCGACGTTAAGACCCAAAAGCCGCTTTTTACGCCTTACCTGATTAAAGAGACTGAGGTTGTCGATCAGGACGGGAAAAAACAGACGCTGAAAATCGGCTATATCGGTTTTGTCCCGCCGCAGATCATGACGTGGGATAAGGCCAACCTCGACGGTAAGGTGACCGTTAACGACATCACCGAAACCGCGCGTAAATACGTGCCGGAAATGCGCGAAAAAGGCGCCGATCTGGTGGTCGTTGTCGCCCACTCGGGCCTCTCCGCCGATCCGTACCAGGCCATGGCAGAAAACTCCGTTTACTACCTGAGTGAGGTCCCGGGCGTCGATGCGATCCTGTTCGGCCACGCCCACGCGGTCTTCCCGGGCAAAGACTTTGCCAGCATCAAAGGGGCCGATATAGAGAAAGGGACGCTTAACGGCGTGCCGTCGGTGATGCCGGGCATGTGGGGCGACCATCTTGGCGTGGTGGATCTGGTGCTGAATAACGACGGCGGCCGCTGGAAGGTTACGCAGTCAAAAGCCGAAGCGCGCCCAATTTACGACGCTGCTGCGAAAAAATCGCTGGCGGCGGAAGATAAAAAACTGGTCGACGTGCTGAAGCACGATCACGACGCCACGCGCGAATTCGTCAGCAAGCCGATCGGCAAATCCGCCGACAGCATGTACAGCTTCCTGGCGCTGGTGCAGGACGATCCGACCGTCCAGGTCGTCAACATGGCGCAGAAAGCCTATGCCGAACACTTTGTGCAGGGCGATCCGGATCTGGCGAAACTGCCGGTGCTCTCCGCCGCTGCGCCATTCAAAGTGGGCGGACGTAAGAATGACCCGGCAAGCTATGTGGAGGTCGAAAAGGGCCAGCTCACCTTCCGTAATGCCGCCGATCTCTATCTCTACCCGAATACGCTGGTAGTGGTTAAAGCCACCGGGAAAGAGGTAAAAGAGTGGCTGGAGTGTTCTGCCGGACAGTTTAACCAGATTGACCCACACAGCAGCAAGCCGCAGTCGCTGATTAACTGGGACGGCTTCCGCACCTACAACTTCGACGTGATCGACGGCGTGAACTACCAGATTGACGTCACCCAGCCGGCGAAATATGACGGCGAGTGTCAGGCGATCCACCCGCAGGCGGAGCGCATTAAAAACCTGACCTTCAACGGCAAGGCGATCGACCCGAATGCCACTTTCCTGGTGGTGACCAATAACTACCGTGCCTACGGCGGTAAGTTTGCCGGTACGGGAGATAGCCACATCGCCTTTGCCTCGCCGGACGAGAACCGCTCTGTGCTGGCGGCGTGGATCAGCGCCGAGTCGAAAAAGGCCGGCGAAATTCATCCGGCGGTGGATAACAACTGGCGTCTGGCGCCGATCCACAGCGATACGCCGCTGGATATCCGCTTTGAAACGTCACCGTCCGAGAAGGCAGCCGCGTTTATTAAGGAGAAGGCGCAGTATCCGATGAAACAGGTCGCGACGGATGATATTGGGTTCGCGATTTATCACCTGGATTTAAGTAAGTAGCGGCGATTGTGCCGGGTGGCGCTTCGCTTACCCGGCCTACGGGATGGAAGATTATGGGTAGGCCGGGTAAGGCGAAGCCGCCACCCGGCTTTTACGCCGCGCGATCGTCCCGATTCGCCATCACCTTCGGCGTATTCACCTCAATCCAGTCCGCCAGCGCGGCGACTTTCTCGCTGACCTCGATCCCCATCGGGGTCAGGCTATACTCTACGTGCGGCGGCACAACCGGGTACGATACGCGATCGACAAACCCGTCCTGCTCCAGCGCCTGAAGCGACTGGGACAGCATCTTTTCGCTCACCCCGCCCATTTTACGGCGCAGATCGCTAAAGCGATGCGTTCCCTGGCGCAGCGCCAGCAGAATCAGTACCCCCCAGCGGCTGGTAACGTGTTTGAGCACCTCTCGTGAAGGGCATTGTTCCGCGAAGAGATTGCCATCGCGCAATTGTTCGCTGAGCGTCGGTATCGTTGTTTTCATACTTACCTTTTTGTACGTACTTACTAAAAGTTAGCTATGGTGCTAGTGTGCCACAACACCAGACAAACACGAAGGAGATTCATCATGATCGCGATTACCGGCGCCACCGGCCAGCTTGGCCATCTCGTTATCGAACAGCTGTTGAACACCGTACCGGCGAACCAGATTGTGGCCATCGTACGTAACCCGGCAAAAGCTGAAGCCTTAAGCCAGCAGGGAATTGTGGTTCGTCAGGCGGACTACACGGATGAAGCCGCATTCACCGCCGCGCTGAACGGCGTGGATAAGCTGCTGCTGATCTCGTCCAGCGAAGTCGGCCAGCGCGCGATCCAGCACCAGAACGTGATTAACGCCGCCAAAGCGGCAGGGGTGAAATTTATCGCCTACACCAGCCTGCTGCATGCGGATACCTCGCCGCTCGGTCTGCACGTTGAACACGTTGCCACTGAAAAAGCGCTGGCGGCGTCCGGCATTCCTTATGCCTTGCTGCGCAACGGCTGGTATACCGAAAACTATCTGGCGAGCGCGCCGCCTGCGCTGGAACACGGCGTGTTTATTGGTGCGGCAGGCGAAGGCAAAATTGCCTCTGCCACCCGCGCAGACTATGCCGCGGCGGCAGCGAAAGTGATTGCTGAAGAGGGCCATGCGGGCAAGGTGTATGAACTGGCGGGCGACCACGACTGGACGCTGAGCGAACTGGCGGCTGAACTCAGCAAACAGAGCGGAAAGCCGGTCACCTACCAGAATCTCAGCGAAGCGGATTTTGCTGCCGCGCTGAAGAGCGTCGGCCTGCCTGCCGGGCTGGCCGATATGCTGGCGGACTCCGATATCGGGGCCTCCAAAGGCGGGCTCTTTGACGACAGCCATACGCTGAGCAAACTGATCGGGCGCCCAACCACTACGCTGGCGGAGAGCATTAAAGCCATTCTGTAATTGTTACGGGATGGTTATTTTTTGTGGCATCCCCTCGGGTCATCTTTGATAATGAAAAGATGACCCACAAGGAGGCTCACCGTGCAAGGCGTACCGGAACAGTTTAATGATGAAAGAGACAGCGCGCGCTTTCGCCATCTGGCGCAGCTGCCGGGCCTGGAGCTGTATCACGCGCACATTTCTGACTACGCCTTTGAGCCTCACACCCATGAAGCCTTCGGCATCGGCACGATTGAAACCGGTGCCGAACGCTTTCGCTATCGCGGCAGCCAGCATCTCGCGGCGGAGAAATCCGTCGTTACCATGAACCCGGACGAGATCCACACCGGCGAATCCGCCACCGAGGGCGGCTGGCGCTACCGGATGGTCTATATCGAACCCGATCTGCTGGAAGAGGTGACCGGCCTCCGACACTGGTGGTTCAGCGACGTGACCCGTCATGATCCGTTACGCTCACAGCAAATCGGCAGGCTTATTTACGGCTTGTGGCACACGGACGATCCACTTGCGCAAAAAGGATTACTGCTGGATCTGATTGAGACCTTCCAGCCGTTTGCCCACCACGCGCCACGGGTTCAGGAAGGCGCGCACCGCTTCGAACGGGTACGCGAGTACCTGCACGACAACTATATGCGCGCTCTGACGCTGGACGAGCTGGCCAGCGTCGTCTCGCTCAGCCCGTATCATTTCCAGCGCCAGTTCAAAGCCCATTTTCACGTGACGCCGCATCAGATGCTGATGGCCATTCGACTCTGGCGCGCCAAAGCGTTTCTCACCCACGGCATGCCCGCCGCAGAGGTTGCCGCCGCAACCGGGCTGACCGATCAGTCACATCTGACCCGCGCGTTTACCCACCGCTACGGCATTACGCCCGTGCGCTACCAGAAGCAGGTTACACGGCGCTAATGCGCAATCTCATACAATACGCGCGCATTCGCCCCTCCTACACTGACTACAGCGTAAATACCTGTGGATGGAAAAATGATTAGTGGAGTGTTGTATGCCCTGCTGGCCGGGATGATGTGGGGACTGATTTTTGTCGGCCCGCTGATCGTGCCCGAGTATCCGGCAATATTACAGTCGACCGGACGTTATCTGGCGCTGGGGCTGATTGCCCTGCCCCTGGCGTGGCTGGGACGCGCGCGCTTGCGCCAGCTCAGCCGTCAGGACTGGGGGACCGCACTGGCGCTGACCATGATGGGCAATCTTATCTATTACGTTTGCCTCGCGAGTGCCATTCAGCGTACCGGTGCGCCGGTATCGACCATGATTATCGGCACGCTGCCGGTCGTCATTCCCGTCTTTGCTAACCTGCTCTACAGCCAGCGCGATGGTAAACTGGCGTGGTCAAAAATGGCCCCGGCGCTGGTATGCACCGCCCTGGGGCTGATATGCGTCAATATTGCCGAGCTGCGCCATGGGCAGGGCGATGTTGACCTGTGGCGGTACGGTTCTGGCATTCTGCTGGCGTTCATTTCCGTGGCGTGCTGGGCATGGTATGCCCTGCGCAACGCGCGCTGGCTGCGTGAGAACCCGGACAAGCACCCGATGATGTGGGCGACGGCGCAGGCGCTGGTCACGCTGCCCGTATCCGTCGTGGGGTATCTCGGCGCATGCCTCTGGCTGGGCCATCAGCAGCCGGACTTCGTCCAGCCCTTCGGGCCAAGACCCTGGGTGTTTATCGGCCTGATGGTGGCGATCGCGGTGCTGTGTTCATGGGTAGGCGCGCTGTGCTGGAATATTGCCAGCCAGAAGCTGCCGACGGTGATATTAGGGCCGCTGATTGTCTTCGAAACCCTGGCCGGACTGCTTTATACCTTCCTCATGCGCCAGAGCGTACCGCCGCTGTTCACGACCTGTGGGATCGTGCTGCTGGTTGTGGGGGTAGTGATGGCGGTGAGAGCGAAGCCGGAAAAACCGAGGGGCGTTCCGGCGTCGGAGGTGTGATATTTGCCGGGTGGCGGCTCCGCCTTACCCGGCCTACAAGGAGCCGTTTCGTAGGCCGGGTAAGCGCCAGCGCCACCCGGCATGATGTTAAAACGTTTCCCAGTTTGCTTCAGACGCCGCCGCTGCAGGCTGCGCTTTTGGCACATAGGTTTTTACCGGCGCCGCTTTGACCGCCTGGTTGCGGGTAATTTTGAACACCGCCACCGCTTCGTTCAGGCGTGCAGCCTGATCTTCCAGCGCCGCCGCCGCGGCCGCAGACTCCTCCACCAGTGAGGCGTTCTGCTGGGTCACGCGGTCCATCTCGGCTACCGCCTGGCCCACCTGGTCGATACCGCGGCTCTGCTCGTCAGAGGCCGAAGCAATTTCGCCCATAATGTCGGTGACGCGGGTGACCGCATTGACGATCTCAGCCATCGTGGCCCCGGCTTCGTTAACCAGCTGCGAGCCCGCGTTCACGCGTTCGCCGGAGTCATCGATCAGCGCTTTGATCTCTTTCGCCGCCTGAGCGCTGCGCTGGGCAAGGGTACGCACTTCCCCTGCCACCACCGCAAAACCACGGCCCTGCTCGCCTGCACGGGCCGCTTCTACCGCCGCGTTCAGCGCCAGAATATTCGTCTGGAAGGCAATCCCGTCGATCACGTTGGTAATTTGCGCGATTTTGCTGGAACTGGTGGCGGTTTCGTCCATCGTCCGCACGACGCCTTCCACCACGTTACCGCCCTTCTTCGCCGTGGAGGAGGCATCCAGCGCCAGACGGGAAGCCTGACGCGCGTTATCGGCGTTCTGCTTCACGGTCGCCGTCAGCTGTTCCATGCTGGCTGCCGTCTCTTCCAGAGACGCGGCCTGCTGCTCGGTACGGGAAGAGAGGTCGTTACTGCCAGCGGAGATTTCGCCTGCACCGGTATAAATCGTATCTGCGCCTTCGCGCACCACGCCCACGGTGTTCGCCAGCGAAGTTTGCATCTCCTGCACGTTGCGCGCCAGGATGGCCATTTCATTTTTTCCGTCTGCCTGAATCGGCTGGGTGAGATCGCCTGCCGCAATGGCGCGAATATGGTTGATCACCTCTTCCAGCGGCAGCAGCAGCACGCGGCGCATCGCAATCCAGCTGGAGATAATCACCACGATCACCAGCAGCATGACCGCAGAGAGGATCCACAGGATGCGCTTGTAATCACTTTCGTTATCCTGAATGCCTTTATCCGTGAGCGCGGCCTGCGCTTCACGCCATTCACGATAAACCGTCTGCATCGCATTCTGTTTTTGTTCGGCATTCTGCTTGAACATATCTTCCAGATTGCCCTGGCTCAGCAGAACATTCATTTGCGTCAGCGTTGCAGAGTAAATGCGGTACTGCTCCTCGAGTTGGTTGGTCAGGTTCTCATCCAGGCCTGGCGTATTCGGCAAGGCATAGTATTTATCGTAATGAACCTGGGCTTCAGTCAGCAGATTTTTCGCCGTGGTCACCAGCTCATTCAGCTGACCGCCGTTAATTTGCGAGGCCATGCTGCTTTGCAGGCGCAGCATTCCGCGGTTCAGGGTGACGCGCGCCTGGTTCAGACTGATCCACGCATCGGTAAACTCCGCCACGTTCTTGCTGGAGAGCTGCGACACGGTAAAGTTGTCTTTATCGTTATTCAGGGCGTTGATAAAGATACCGGCGGAAATCATTTGCATGATGCCGAGCACAAGCAGCACCGAAATCAGAAGGGTAATGACTTTTATACGTTTAAACATGCGTTGCCTTTGTTATATGCAGGTTTGTCTGACGTGGATATATCGGCAGGTGCAGCGGGTTGTTTACTGTTTCTCCACCTTTAAAAAGTTTCGAAACCACTTTCCTGAACCCATTCAGAGAGTTAAATCGGATATTTTTTGTGATCTGCATCTCACTTTTACCCTTCCCTCTAAAGGGTTATAGCGTCGCTTAAAAGATGCATTTAATATGCATATTTTATTATTGATGATGAGGTAACTGCTATGGCCTTTCGCGACCAACCCCTGGGCGAGCTGGCGCTCTCCATTCCTCGCGCTTCTGCGCTGTTTCGCAAATACGATATGGACTACTGTTGCGGCGGTAAGCAAACCCTGGCACGGGCGGCCCTACGCAAAGAGCTGAACGTTGAGGTGATTGAAGCCGAGCTGGCGAAGCTGGCCGAGCAGCCCGTCGACAAAGACTGGCGAACCGCTCCGCTCGCGGAAATCATCGACCATATCATCGTGCGTTACCATGACCGTCACCGTGAACAGCTGCCTGAGCTGATCCTGCAGGCGACCAAAGTCGAGCGCGTGCATGCCGACAAACCTTCCGTACCGCGCGGTCTGGCGAAATACCTGACCCTGCTGCACGAAGAGCTTTCCAGCCACATGATGAAAGAAGAGCAGATCCTCTTCCCGATGATTAAACAGGGAATGGGAAGCCAGGCGATGGGGCCCATCAGCGTGATGGAAAGCGAGCATGATGACGCGGGCGAACTGCTGGAAGTGATCAAACACACCACCCACAACGTCACGCCGCCGCCAGAAGCGTGCACAACGTGGAAAGCGATGTACAACGGCATTAACGAGATGATTGACGACCTGATGGAACACATCAGCCTTGAGAACAACGTTCTGTTCCCGCGGGCATTAGCGGGGGAATAAAAAAGCCCGGTGGCGCTAGCGCTTACCGGGCCTGCAAGGTCCTCGAACGTAGGCCGGGTAAGCGTCAGCGCCACCCGGCAACATGCTTAACGCATGCCAGCCATCCGTTTCTTACCGATAAACATCCAGCCCAGCCCCAGCGCGATAAACCACAGCGGCGTGACGATCAGCGCCTGACGGGTATCATCTTCCAGCGTCAGCAGAACCAGCACGAAGACGAAGAACGCCATGCACACCCAGCACATCAGCTTGCCGAGCGGCATCTTGTAGATCGATTTTTCATGCAGGTGTGGGCGCTGTTTGCGGTACACCAGATAGGAACAGAGGATGATGGTCCAGACGAACATAAACAGGATCGCTGAGACCGTGGTAATCATGGTGAACGCGCCAATCACGCTTGGGTTTACGTAGAGCATCACCACGCCGCCCAGCAGGCACATGCAGGAGAAGGTCAGCCCTTTCGCAGGTACCGCACGCTTAGACAGCTTGGCGAACGCGCTCGGCGCCACACCTTCCTGCGCCAGACCAAACAGCATACGGCTGGTTGAGAACACGCCGCTGTTCGCGGAAGACGCCGCTGAGGTCAGCACCACGAAGTTAATCAGGCTCGCCGCCGCAGGCAGCCCCACCAGCACGAACAGCTCAACGAACGGGCTCTTGCTTGGCACCACCGAGCTCCACGGCGTCACGGACATAATGATGATCAGCGCGAAGACGTAGAACATGATGATACGCACCGGAATGGAGTTGATGGCGCGCGGGAGAGACTTCTCCGGATCTTTGGTTTCCGCAGCGGTCGTTCCGACAAGCTCAATCCCTACAAACGCGAACACCGCAATCTGGAAGCCGGCAAAGAAGCCGCTGATACCTTTCGGGAACCAGCCTCCATCATTCCACAGATGGGTAAACGACGCCTGAACGCCGGTTGGTGACTGGAAGTGGGTGAGCACCATCACCAGGCCCACCACGATGAGCCCGACAATGGCCACGATTTTGATCATCGCGAACCAGAACTCCATCTCACCGAACATTTTAACGGTGGCGAGGTTCAGGCTCAGCAGCAGAACAATAACCGCCAGCGAGGCCACCCAGTCCGACAGCCCGGGGAACCAGAACTGCGCATAGGCGGTTATCGCCACGACGTCCGCCATACCGGTCACGACCCAGCAGAACCAGTAGGTCCAGCCGGTGAAATAGCCCGCCCATGGCCCGAGCAGGTCTGAAGCGAAGTCGCTGAAGGATTTGTATTCGAGGTTCGAGAGCAGCAGTTCACCCATTGCACGCATCACGAAGAACAGCATAAAACCGATAATCATATAAACGAATATGATTGACGGTCCGGCGAGACTGATGGTTTTGCCTGACCCCATAAACAGCCCGGTACCGATGGCACCCCCAATAGCAATGAGCTGAATATGACGGTTTGTGAGATTGCGCCGTAGCGACTGTTCAGACGACGCCTCTTCGTCGGCGACGACTTTGACCTGATCTACCATGTGATATTTTCCTGTTTATGCCTGTCTGTGTTGTTAAGGCTCTTCTGGCCTTTAAATACGTCAAAAAAATGACGTTCCCTTGTTAGGGCTAATCGATATTAGGTAAGAATCGGCGGGATGAATACTATGATTTAGATATTATGTTAATAATATGTTGAAAGTGAGTGTCATATCACTCATGCAGCGCGAAACAGCTCACAAAAATACACGCAACAGTTTCGTTTGCAAGATAAAATATTGATTCCGACTTAACTATAGGTTTTCACGCTATTTTCCCCTCCCCAACCGGGGAGAGGAAATAAGAAAAGTCGATTACAGAATTTCCAGCAGCTCGACTTCAAAGACCAGAGTGCTGAATGGCGGGATGGACGCGCCAGCGCCGCGCTCGCCGTAAGCCAGGTTGTGCGGGATAGTCAGTTCCCATTTGGAACCGACTGGCATCAGGGTCAGCGCTTCGATCCAGCCCGCGATAACGCCATTCACCGGGAACTCAGCCGGTTCGCCGCGCGCGACGGAGCTGTCGAAGACGGTACCGTCGATCAGCTTACCGGTGTAGTGTACGCGAACGTGGTCGGTACGCGCCGGGATTGCGCCATCGCCCTGATTGATCACGCGGAACTGCAGACCAGACTCGGTGCTGTTCACGCCTTCACGCTCACGGTTCTCTTCCAGATATTTCATACCTTCGGCGGCCATCTCTTCAAAGCGCGCGCGACGCACGGCGTCAGCACGCTCGTGGATTTCACGCAGCGCACGGTGCACAACGTCAACCGGAACGGCAGGCTGTTTACCTTCCAGCGCGTCAGCGATACCCGCCACCAGCGCTTCAGGTAACAGACCTTCCAGGCCGGATTCGCTCAGCTGCTGTCCTACCTGCAAGCCGATACCGTAACTTGCCTGCGCTTCGATAGTGTCAAAAGTCGGGGTGGTCATGGGTTTTCCTTCCATCACATTTAAAGTAGCGGGCAGCATATCAGCCATGCCCTTATGGGTAAAACTTTGTCTGAAGTTAAGGTGACAAACCGCGACGAAACAGAAACAATAGAGAGAACCAGGATTAATCCCGAACTGATGTCACGGATGTCGGGTTTACTACGCCGTTCAGGCAGTTAGCAAACTATACTTCGGGGCACAGGATAAAAAATACGCGGAGCAGGAGGAGTGCCATGCCCGGGCGATTTGAACTGAAACCTACCCTGGCGAAAATCTGGCAGGCGCCGGACAATTTTCGCATCATGGATCCGCTGCCTCCTCTGCATCGCAGAGGGATCATCATTGGTGCGCTGATGGTGATTGTGGGCTTCCTGCTTCCTTCCGGTGGCGATGATGTTGATACTGCCCCCGTCACCCGCAATGCTCAGCTGGACCTTCAGTCGCAAACGCGACCGCAGCCTGACGCACAGCCGATGCAGACGCAGCTCGTTACCCCGTCTAACGATCCGGGTCAGGTCGCGCCGGTTGAGCCAGAGCCGATTCAGGACGAACAGCCACAGGAACAGGCCGCCGCCCCGTCTCAGCCTCAGACCCAACAACCCACCGGCATTGAGCAACAGTGGCGTTCCTATCGCGTAGAGCCGGGTAAAACGCTGGCGCAGCTGTTCCGTGACCACAACCTGCCGCCGACAGACGTGTATGCCATGGCGAAGGTGGAAGGCGCGGGTAAACCGCTCAGTAACCTGCAGAATGGCCAGATGGTGCAAATTCGCCAGAATGCCAGCGGGGTGGTGACAGGATTAACGATTGATACCGGAAATGGACAACAGGTGCTGTTTACCCGCCAGACAGACGGCAGCTTTATCAGGGTACGTTAAGGGCGGGGTTCTGTAAAAAGCAAAACGCCGGCACAAGGCCGGCGTTTCAATGTGAGCAGAGTAAAAAATTACTCAGCTACAACGTTAACAACCAGTTTAGCGAACACTTCGCTGTGAACCTGGAAGTCAACTTCGTGCTCACCAGTGGTACGCAGAACGCCGTTCGGCAGACGAACTTCGCTCTTAGCCACTTTAACGCCTGCTGCAGAAACTGCATCAGCGATATCGCGGGTACCGATGGAACCGAACAGTTTACCTTCGTCGCCAGCTTTGGACGCGATGGTAACGGTGCCCAGTGCGTTGATTGCTTCAGCGCGAGCGTTAGCAGCCGCCAGAACGTCAGCCAGTTTGGCTTCCAGTTCAGCGCGACGTGCTTCGAAAAACTCTACGTTTTTCTTGGTAGCTGGAACAGCTTTACCCTGTGGAACCAGGAAGTTACGAGCGTAACCCGCTTTAACGTTTACCTGATCACCCAGGCTGCCCAGGTTTGCTACTTTATCAAGCAGAATAACTTGCATTACCTTATCCTCTTAAAGTCGTATTAATGGACCGTGCCCGATTACTGATGACGATCAGTGTACGGCAGCAGGGACAGGTAGCGAGCGCGTTTGATAGCGCGAGCCA
>OGJD01001250.1_pt1 | contig 15856 bp, 17 predicted proteins | sample 1571971 | NCBI WGS metagenome assembly OGJD01 (sample SAMEA2582117, study PRJEB24529) | metagenome | biome: Human gut stool | place: China | collected 2011
GAGCGCCACCTTGCCAAGGTGGAGGTAGCGAGTTCGAGCCTCGTCACCTGCTCCATACAAAAGATAACAGGAGCAAATCTTGCTCCTGTTATCCATACGGCGACATAGCCAAGTGGTAAGGCAGAGCTCTGCAAAAGCTCCACCCCCAGTTCAAATCTGGGTGTCGCCTCCAAAAAAGAAGCACCTGCTTTGCAGGTGCTTCTTTTTTGCAGTCTGTGGAAAAAAGTCTTAACCATAGCCTGCCGGCCTTTTTAATGGCGTCCGGCGGGAAACGCGGGAGAAAGGAAGGAGCCGCAATGATCTATCTCGAACCGCCCGGTACGGACCCCTATTTTAATCTGGCGCTGGAGGAATATGTCTTTGAGCAGATGGACCGGAGCAGGGCCTATTTTATGCTCTGGCAGAACAGCAACACCATTGTGGTGGGCAAATATCAGAACACCGCCGAGGAGATTAACCAGGCTTTTGTGGATGCCCATGGGATTCGGGTTGTGCGGCGTCTGTCCGGCGGCGGGGCGGTGTACCACGATACAGGCAACCTGAATTTTACCTTTATCGTGGACCAGGACACCGCCCCTGGCCTCAACTTCAAGATTTTTGTCCGCCCTGTGGTGGAGGCCCTGGCCCGCTTCGGCGTCCACGCCGAATTCACCGGCCGCAACGATCTGACCATCGGCGGCATGAAATTCTCCGGAAATTCCCAGTACGCCAAACACGGGCGCCTGCTCCACCACGGATGCATCATGCTGGACTCCAACCTGACCGACGTGGCCGACGCTCTGCGGGTGAAGCAGGCCAAGTTCGACTCGAAGGCCGTGAAGTCGGTGCGCAGCCGGGTGACCACCATCAACACCCACGCCCCCACCCCCATCGCTATGGAGGACTTCAAGTCGGCGCTGCGGGCGTGCGCCATGGCCGGTGGAGCACTGGAGCCCTATACTCTGACCGCAGAGGATATGCTGGCCGTACAGAAGCTGCGGGACGGGAAGTATGTCACATGGGCGTGGAACTACGGCTTCTCACCCCCTTATGACATGCGGCGGGAGGCCAGGTTTCCCGCCGGGCTGGTCACCGCCCACCTGCGTGTGAAGCAGGGATGCATTCAGGCCGTCCGGTTCTACGGCGACTTTTTCGGCAGCGGGCCTCTGGAGGAGCTGGAGGCGGCCATGGCCGGTCTGCCCCTGGACGCACAACTGGCGGAGGCCCTGGCCCCGCTCCATGTGGAGCACTATATGAGCGGCATTACTGCGGAGGAGCTCACCCGCCTTCTGCGGGGGTGAGGCACGGAAAGCTGCCGGCGGTGGTCAGCCCTCCGCCCAGAGGGACAGCAGCTCCTCCGGGTCGGCGTACAGGGCCTGATACAGCGCATGGTACTGCTCCTGTACCCCCTCCCCCGCCTCCCGCAGGCTGGGCAGCGGGGCCTGGAGGCCATAGAGATAGAGCCAGCAGCCCTCCCGGCCGCCCAGCAGGGTATCCCGGCCTGTGAGCACCTCCAGGGGTTCCGTCTCAATGTGCAACTGCGCGATGCCGCCGCACTCCGGCCCCAAGGCCCGGCAATAGAGCAGCAGACCGCCGCCGTCCAGCGCCTGCACCGCCCCGAGGTCCGGCCAGGGCTCCGGCAGGGCCAGGGAAAAGCCCCTGGCGTCCACATAGAAGTGCTCCCGGAGCAGGGCCCGCAGGTCGATGCTTCTGCCGTGCAGGGCGGCGTCATAGGTTCCTGTCCGGCCGCCGTGGGGCGGCCACACCTCCATGGTCAGCTCGGTGAGATCCGCCGCCTGTCCCGACGACAGATAGATGCCATAGGTCTTTTCCGCCGTCCAGTCCTCCCCGTCAAAGTAGTGGAGGCTGATTCCCCCCAGCGCCTCTGTCTCCGCCCGGCCGGCGATGTGAAGGTTCCACTCCTCCTCCGGGCCGCTGTGCTCCGGCAGGCGAAAGGAAATGCAGTATTCCAACTCGCCGGGACCTATGTCATACTCCCGCACCTCGATGCTCTCCTCCAGCGCGTCCATGGCCTCCTCCGCCGTGAGGAGCCGCTGTTCACAGGCCGCCAGTGAGGTGACGGCCAGGGCGGCAGCCAGCACGAGGCCGGCCGCCGCCGCCCCCCTTCGCCTGTGCTGGAACAGATTCGCCAGCCGCGCCCGCAGCAACCGTCCTCCCCCGCCGAAGCGGGTGGACAGGACCGGCCCCCGCCCTCCTGCGGCCAGATGCAGGAGGGCGGTGCCGTAGCGGCGGCGGAACGCTTCGTCCCTCCCCCGCACCACACGGGCGTCGCAGCACAGCTCCAGGGTGCGCCCCGCCTCCCGGGCCATCCACCACACCAGGGGATTAAACCAGTGGACTGCGCAGGGCACAAACAGCAGGGCCTTGTGGGCCAGATCATGCCGCCGCAGGTGGGTCAGCTCGTGGAGGAGCACCACCTCCCGCTCGTCCGCCGGGAGGGGCCTGCCCGGCAGCAGAAGCACCGGCCTCCCAAGTCCCACCACCAGAGGGGCGTCCGCCTCCTCTGTCTTTAGCAGGCGGGGCGTACGGCGGAGTCCCAGCTCCGCCGCCAGGGCCGCCAGTTGGGCCCTCTCCTCCTCCGTGCCCGGCTGCGCGCCCCGGAGCAGACGGCGGCGCGCCAGGAGATAGGCCGCCCCCTGATAGCCCACCAGGGCCAGCCCGCCGGCCAGCCACACCCAGGCGGCCAGCTCCAGGAGCGGCAGGGGCCTCCCCTCCGGCGCGGCTGCCGGGGGTACCGCCCGGGGCGGTTCCACGCTCTCCGGCCCGGCGGGCTCAGGCACTTCCGCCGGCGCCCGAGGGGCGGCCGGCAGGGTCACAGACGGGAGGGCGGACACATCCACCGTCACCGCCGTCCACGGCAGGGAAAGCGGGACGGGCAGGGCCATCCGCAGGGCCAGTACCAGCCAGAGCACCGAAAGGGTCCCCGCAGCATAGCGGCCCCGCAGGCGGGGCGCCAGCAGCAGGAGGGGCAGCAGCACCGCCGAGCCCGTCAGCGACAGGGTGAGCACCCGTACAAACAGCGACTCCATCCTACTCCTCCCGCCTCAGCGTGCGGAGGTACTCCTCCAGCTCCCGCACCTCCTCTTCCGTCAGGCTCCCGCCGTCGTGGAGGGCGGCGGCAAACCGCCGGAGGGAGCCCGCATACAGTCTGTCCAGCACCGTCCGGCTCTCCTGCTGCTCATACTCCGCCCGGGACACTCTGGCCCGGTAACGGTTGGTCTTTCCCTCCTTGCCGCAGCTCAGAAAGCCCTTTTCCTCCAGGCGCTTGAGGTAGCTGTGCAGGGCGCTGGCAGTCAGGGGCCGCTCCAGCCGCGCCAAGATACCGGGGGCCGTGGTCCCCTCCTCCCCGGCCTCCCACACCGCCAGCATGAGTTCCAGCTCCGACTCCGGCAAGCCTCCATTCCACTTCATGGCCGCTCCTCCTTTTCTGCATTTGCAAATCTTTCTGTTTTCATTGTAGGATCAGGGCAAAACTCTGTCAAGCATTATTTTGCATTTGCAGAAATAAATTCAAAAAAGGGGCGGCCTCCGGCCGCCCTATGGAATGTCCAGCGTCACCACGTCCAGCCCCCGCTTCATGGCATAGGAGATGGTATACATGGTTCCCCCCAGCATGCCGTCGTACACCGCAATCAGCATGCCCGAGTGGTCCACCAGGTAGCGATTCCGCCGGAGCATGCACCCCCGGTCGTAGTGGTGCTGGAGCATGGTCTCATTGTCGCAGCGCTCCACCAAGGAGAACCACCGTTCCCGGTCCCGCTCCCGCCAGCGGGCGGCCTGCTCCTCGCAGGGGATGACCGCCTCCACCGTCACGCCGGGGCGCCGCTCCCGCAGGGCCAGCGCCGCCTCGCAGCAGTAAAAATCCGCTCCCCGGGCCATACCGCACAGGAAATGCCGCATCCCTTTTTCGTAGGCGGCCTCCACCGCCCCGGCCAGCCTGGCCTTCAGCTCCAGGCACCGGGGGTCCCCCTCGTCCTCCCGCCAGGGCAGCTTCTCCGGCCTGTGGCCGGTAAAGCAGCAGGTTGTCTCTCGGTTCATTCCGCCCCTCCGTCCTCTGAATGTTGTTCCCATTGTAGTATATCCAGAACGGCAAGTCAATGTTTATCGAACATTTGTTTTTTAAATTGGGGCTTGCATTTTTCCACTTCGTGTGTATAATAGGGATTGGAACAACTGAATGAGATGTCTTCAGGGCAGGGTGAAAATCCCGATCGGCGGTACAGTCCGCGAGCCGGAAACGGCAGACCCGGTGCAACTCCGGGACCGACAGTGACGCGCATATCCCAGGGCGCGAAGTCTGGATGAAAGAAGATGTGTTGAAATTGGGCACGCTCCTTTTGATTTTAACACCTGGAAGGCATACGTCTTTCGGGTGTTACCAAATCAAAGAGGAGTGTTTTATTATGTCCGCCAAATCCGCCCGCGTCAAGAAGCTGGCCCTGTTAGCCATGTTCACCGCCATCGGTGCTGTGCTCATCACGCTGGTGCACTTCCCCCTTTTCCCTGCCGCTCCCTTTCTCCAGTATGATCCTGCCGATGTCCCCATCCTGATCGCCGCTTTCGCCTTCGGCCCAGTAGCGGGCATTCTTGTGACCGTGCTGGCCTCGTTTATTCAGGCTTTCTTTTTGGGCGGCGATGGTATATACGGATTTTTAATGCATGTTATTGCCACCGGTATTCTGGTCACCGTAGCCAGTACACTCTACCGGAAGTTTCATACCAGAACCGGTGCGATAATCGGTTTGCTGCTGGGCACATTTGCTATGGGCGTGGGCATGATGATCGCCAACCATTTCATTACTCCATTTTATATGGGGGCCCCCACTGAGATGGTGGATGCCATGCTGGTAACCGTCATTCTCCCGTTCAATCTGCTCAAGGCTGGTATCAACTCTGTTGTCACCTTCTTGGTCTACAAGTCTGTGTCCAAGTACATCGTCCACGGCGAGGAGTTTGCCAAGGCCCCCAAGAAGGCCGCCGGCGAGATCTGAGCAGATACCAAACGCCCCGCGCCTCCCAAAGAGGCGCGGGGCGTTCCGCTATTCCGCGATATGAACCGGGACGCCATTGACCTCCACGCCCTCGTCGGCGCGGATGAGGATGTACTTGACCCCGTCGATCACCCGTGTGTCCACCAGATCGCTCCGCTCCGGGCTGACCTTGATCACCACGTCAGGAGTACACACCTCGATCTGCTTCTCCACCAGATTGCGGGGGCTGAGGGCCATATCGGCGCCGAAGGCATCGTCATAGCGGAGGGCGAACTCCTCCACATGGGAGTCGGACACGCCGCAGGACTTGAGGACGCACTTGACCGCCCCTTTGGAGAGGGTCAGGGGCTCCGCCTCCTTCCGCTCCCTGTGCTCCTCCACCAGCTCGCAGAGCTGGTCGTGGACCGCCTGTACCACCTCACAGCTACACTCGTCGGCCAGGGTGTCGCTCAACAGGGTCTGGAACGTCTCCTTTTGCGCGGCGGCGGGCATGGGTGCCTCCCGCCGGAACACCGCCTCCACCAGCTCCGGGTGGTTCTCGCCGCTGTCCCTGGTGTAGTAGAGGGCGTTATACAGGTTGGTGCTGCGGTCGTCAAAGGCGGGAAAGAGGAAGCCCAGCTCCGGCGGGGACACCAGCCAGTCGGCCCGCCGGTTGTGGAACTCGTTCTCCCGCACGTGGTAGCTCAGGGCGGGCTTGGTCTGCTTCACCGGGCAGATGGAGCACAGCAGGTAGGAGTACACCTCGGCGGCGGCGTCCTCCTGCCGCTCCCCGTCCTTGGCGCGGTAGGGCACGTCGTAGCGGTCGTACACCAGGAGGATCAGGTAGTTGCCCTCCAGGGTAAGGGACTGGCGCACCAGTTGGAAGAATTCCTCCACCGCCTCCTCGTCCTTCAGGGCGGTGTCCCGCAGGCGCATGAGCCGGCGGTGCTCCTCCCCCTCCACCACCTGCCGGGTCTCGAAGGAGAGGTCCAGCAGGTTCTTTCCCAGAGTTCCCGACAGGGTGCGGCGCAGCAGGGCCAGCAGGGTCTCGGTCTCCTCCTGGGTCATGAGGGCCAGAGACTGGTCAAACTGGGCCACGCTCTCCCCCATCTCGTTGACATAGCACCCCCGGATGTGGGTAATACTGTTTTTCTCCGGGCGGAGCCGCCGGCGCAGCTCCCCCACCTCTTTTTCATTCATTGCAATACCTCCGGTCAAAAAAGAAGGGGCAAGCCGTCCGGCGGCTTGCCCCTTTGTCTCTTGGGCTTATCATTACATGAGGCGCACGGTATAGTATACCGCCAGGATCAGCAGCCAGGCCACCAGCACACCGTACAGCACGGCCAGCCCGCCCAGCAGCAACGCGGCGATCACCACCGCGGCCACCACGCCGCAGGTGACGTAGAGCAGGGCGTAGTTGGCGCTCTTGGGCAGCACCTCCACCCAGTTCCCCTTCAGGCGCAGCTTGCCCTCGGCGGCCTGCATCACGCGGAACACCACCACGGCCCCCACCAGGGCAACGCCCAGGACGACGGCGTAGCCATAGGCAATGGCCGGGAAGCCGAAGTGGTAGGGCACCACCTTCACACCCAGCAGGCCAAGGGCGCTGAGCACGGCGGCGAAGAAGAACTCCCGCTGGTAGAGGTAGTAGATCAGCGCCAGCACCGCCACGGCGGGCACAGCCACATACAGCAGCCGGATACCGCTCTCGTCAAAGACGCGGATTACCACGGCGCAGACCGCCAGGGCCAGCATCACGCCGGCCAGCACAGAGGACAGGCGGGTGAATTTACCGGACTTGCGGGCCACGACCGCCCAGATCAGCAAAACGACAAAGCAGATGGGCAGGGCGATCATCAGCACGGAAAAGACATCCCGCAGGGACTTGGCCAGTTCAATCTGCTCGACAGTGTAATTGGCATATACCTTGTTCAGAAGGAGAAGCAGCACCTCCAACACCACGGCCCCCACGATCCACCAAAGGACCTTGTTCAAAACCACGTCTTCCTGCTTTGCGCGCTGGGCTTGTTGTTCTTTCTTGTTCATGTATCCATCTCCTGTGGCCGGGCGCCCGGTTTCTATAAAAGTGCCCCTCCGCTGGGGCTGAGCGCCTCAGAGTCATCAATCTTCTATATTCTAGCAGAAAATTCGCCGCATTGCAAGTGAAGAATCCCTTTCCTCTTTCCAGCGGCGCGGAACTGTGGTAAACTGTCCTTAATCAACATCATGATTATTAGGAGTATACCATGAAACAGCGTATTTCTTTCCTCCTTGCCTGTGTTTTTCTGTGCTTGCCCGGCTGCCGCGCCTCCGGGGCGGAGCAGACCTTTTTCGCCATGGACACCGTGATGTCCGTCCAGGTGTCCGGCCGCCGCGGACCCCAGGCCGTGGCGGCCGCCCGGGAAGCGGTGGAGCGGCTGGACGACCTGCTCTCCCGCACCGACTCAGACAGCCAGATCGCCCGGCTCAACACCGCCGCCGGGGACGGCGCGGCCGTGGCGGTGGACCCCGACGTGGCGGAACTGCTGGCCTTTTCCCAGGAAATCGCCCGGCAGCTCCCAGGCGACTTTGACATCACCATCGCCCCGGTGATGGACGCCTGGGGCTTCACCACCGAGGAGCGGCACGTACCCGCGCCGGATGCGCTGGCCGCCGCCATGGCCCTGGTGGACAGCGCGGAGCTCTCTGTGGACACGGAAGCCTCTGCCGCCTCACTGGCCCGTGCGGGCATGGAGGTGGATCTGGGCGCCGTGGCCAAGGGCTTCGCGGCCCGTGAGGCCGAGGCGGCCATCCGGGATGCGGGAGGGACCTCCGCCATGCTGGATCTGGGCGGCAACGTCACGGTCATCGGCGCCAAGGAGGACGGCTCCCCCTGGCGGGTGGCGGTGAAGGACCCCCGGGACACCGGCAGCTACCTGTGCGTCCTCGCCCTGACTGACGTGACCCTCTCCACCTCCGGCGGCTACGAGCGCTATTTCGAGGAGGATGGGGTGCGCTACCACCATATCATTGACCCTGAGACGGGCTATCCGGCGGATTCCGGCCTGCTGTCTGTCACCGTTGTCTCCGCCGACCACCTGCTGGCCGACGCCCTCTCCACCGCCCTGTTTGTGGCGGGGCCGGAGGAGGCGCTGGACTTCTGGCGGAGCCGGGACGACTTCGAGCTGGTGCTTTGCACCGACCAGGGAGAGCTCCTGGTAACCGAGGGGCTGGAGGACGTTTTTACCTTTGCCGGGGCAGACAGGGGGTATACCTATGAGATCGCCCGCCGCTGAGCGCCGCCGGCCCACGCTGCCGGACGGCGTGGTGGCCCTGCTGGTGGCCGCTGCTGCCGTGGCGCTGCTTTTTTTTCTTCAGCCGGAGGAGAGCAACTTTTTGACCGCCTCCGTCGTCTTAGAGGGTGAGACCATCGCGGAGTATGAGCTAAGCACCCTCACCGGTCCCGTCACCCTGGTGGTGGACGAGGCCCCCTATCCCCTGACGATCCAGGCCGAGCCGGGGCGCATCCGCATCGCGGAGAGTGCGTGTCCCAGCCAGGACTGCGTTCACACCGGGTGGATCAGCCGGGCCGGACAGCAGATCATCTGCCTGCCCGACAAGCTGGTGATCTCCCTGTCCGGCAGCGGCAGCCAGGAGTTTGACGCAATCAGCGGCTGAAAAGTTCCCGCTGTTTTCTCATTCTGAAAGGAGGCGCTCCCCCTTGTCCTCATCCCTGCGGCGGCTGACCCGCTGCGCGGTGCTTACCGCCCTGGCGCTGGCCCTCTCGGTGGCGGAGGGGCTGGTTCCGCTGACCATTCTCTTCCCCCTGCCCGGCCTGCGGCTGGGACTGGCCAATCTGGTCACCGTCTATGCCCTTTGCCGCCTGTCCGGGCGGGAGGCCCTGCTGATTCTGGCCGCCCGCTGCCTTCTGGGCGCCCTGCTGGGGGGCAATCTGATGGCCCTGGCCTTCTCCCTCACCGGCGGGCTGCTGGCCCTGGGCGTCATGGCCCTGCTGCTGCGGTGCAGCTTTCTCTCCCTCTTTGGGGTGTCCATCGCCGGGGCCGCCGCCCACAACACCGGCCAGATTCTGGCCGCCATGGCAGTACTGGGCAGCCGGGCCCCGCTGGTGTACCTGCCGCCCCTGCTGCTTTGCTCCCTGGTCACCGGGGCCGTCACCGGCGGCGCGTCCATGCTGCTGGTTCACCGGATTCCCCTTCCGGGTGACATAAAATCGTAAGGATTTTGTCATCCTTTTGTTGTTTCCTTTTGCCGCCCGGTGTCGTAAGATAACAACTACAGAGATATTATGTGGGAGGAACCATACCAATGAGCCATATCATGCCAAAAGCCGTTGCCCTGGCGCTGGCCTGCGCCCTGACGCTCCCCCTGGCCGCCTGCGGCGGGGACAAAACCAACCAGCCGTCCCCGGACACTACCCCTGTAGCCGCGGCCACACCGGAGCCCACCCCCACCCCCGCGGCCGATCCCTACGACGCGGTGCGCACCTACTGGAGCGAGGACCAGCTCACCCAGGCCTGGGGCCCCGACCAGGCGGTGGAGCACCTGTTTTTCCACCCCGTCATCGCCTATCCTGAGTATGCCTTTTCCGACGCAGTGCCCTACGACCGCCAGGTGGGGCTGGACGAGTGGATGGTGACCGCGGACGAGTACAAAAAGATCCTTCAGAGCGTCTACGACAAGGGCTACATTCTGGTCAACATGGGGGACGTGTGGAGTGAAGTCACCGGCGAGGACGGCGTCACCCGCATGGAGCGGAACACCCTCATGCTCCCCGAGGGAAAAAAGCCCCTCATTATCTCCTTTGATGATGTAAACTATTACGACTACATGCTGGCTGAGGGCTTCACCTCCAAGCTGGTGCTGGGAGACGACGGCCAGATCTGGGCCCAGTGCACCGATCCCAACACCGGCGAGACCTTCCTCACCCAGGATCTGGACGCTACCCCGATCCTGGACCAGTTCGTGCTGGAGCACCCCGACTTCTCCCTCAACGGGGCCAAGGCCATCTTCTCCCTCACCGGCTACCAGGGCATCCTGGGCTACCGTACCCAGAACGACATCGACATCGCCGCCGACGATCCCCGCCGCCCCGCCTTTGACGCCAACCGTCAGGCGGAGATCGAGGCCGTCAAGCCGGTCATCGAGCGGCTCAAGGAGACCGGCTGGACCTTCGGCTCCCACACCTGGGGCCACATCCGCCTGGACAGCCGCCCCCTGGAGTCCGTGCAGCGGGACACCGTCCGCTGGGCGGAGGAGGTGGGCTCCCTGGTGGGCCCCACCAACATCCTGTTCTACCCCCACGGCGGCCGCCCCGACGGGGACGACTGGCACTCCACCGGCCCGGTGTTCCAGTATCTCCAGAGCCAGGGCTTCCGCATCTTCGCCAGCGTGGGCATCAACTCCTTCTCCTACATCAAGAAGGACATTTCCGCCGTCATCTGCGACCGGCTCCACCCCGACGGCACCACCCTGCGCAACGGCAAGGCCCTGGAGTGGTACAGCCAGTTCTACGACGCGCGGGAGATCATTGATCTCGATGTGCGCCCCGACCTGGGCGTTACCTGGTAAGGGAACCTACAGCAGCGCCCCCGTCCGGCCGATGCCGGGCGGGGGCGTTTTTTCGGCTTGACTTTCCCCGGATACCGTGGTAGTATAATCACCCTTTACCGCGGCTGGGAAAGGAATGGAACGCTATGATACCACACTGGAAGCAAAAATTCGCCCTCCTCTGGACAGGGCAGGCCCTGTCCATCCTCAGCAGCATGATTTCGCAGTACGCCCTCATTTGGTACCTGACCGACCTGACCGGCTCCCCCGCGGTCCTCTCCCTGGCCACCATGGCGGCGCTGGTCCCACAGGGAATCCTGTCCCTCTTCACCGGAACCTTTGCCGACCGCTTCGACCGGCGCTGGATCATGATAATCTCTGACGGGGCCATCGGGCTGGTGTCCCTGATGCTGGCGGCCGCCGCCTTTGCCGCTCCTCTTCCGGTGGCCCCTATCCTGGCGGTGGCCGCGCTGCGCAGTGTGGGCGGCGCCTTTCATGCCCCCTGCATCCAGGCCATCACGCCCCTGTTGGCCCCTCCCGATGCCCTGACCCGGTGCGCCGGTTGGAGCCAGGGCATCCAGACCGTCTCCATGCTCCTCTCCCCCGCGCTGGCCGCCGTTCTTTATGCCCGCATCCCCCTGGCTTGGATCCTCCTGCTGGACACCCTGGGGGCCGCCTTTGCCATCGCCGGAGTACAATTGGCCCGGCTGCCCGCCCTGCGGGCCGAAGCACAGGGCCGGCCGCTCCGGCTCTGGCAGGACACCCGCGAGGGGCTCGCTGTGCTGCGTTCTCACCGCTGGCTGTGGGAGCTGTCCCTCATCTGTGCCCTGTTCTCAGTGGCCTTCCTGCCGGTATCCGCCCTGTTTCCCCTAATGAGCATGGAGTATTTCGGAGGGGACTCCGCCGCCGCCGCTCTGGTGGAAACCCTGTTTTCTGCCGGAATGCTGGCCGGATCGGTGCTCCTGGGCCTGTGGGGAGGTACCCGGAACAAAATCATCACCATGACGGCGGCAGTGCTGGGACTGGGGCTCACCCTGGTGCTGGCCGGCTTGCTGCCCCCCTCCGGCTTCCGGGCGTTTGCTGGTCTGTCCCTGCTAATGGGCCTGTCCGCTCCCTTTTTCAACTCGGTGTTCATGGCCCTGATCCAAACCAAGGTGGAGCCGGAGTACCTGGGCCGTGTGCTGGGCCTCACCGGGGCCATCATGACACTGGCCTCCCCCCTGGGGCTGGGACTCACCGCCCTGTTCGCCGATGCCACCGGCGTTCCCCTCTGGTTCCTGCTGGCCGGGGTAATCACTCTGACCTGCGGCGGGCTGATGCTCCTGCTCCCGTCGGTGCGTACCTGTGGCCGTCCGTGATTGCGCTGACACGGAAAACGTGGTATAATGGCTTACACCTTTTATACCACGTTTTGATAAGGAGGTTTCCCTATGACCGACCAGGAACTGGTGGAGCTGGCCTTTACCATGCTGGAGCGCTCCTATGTCCCCTACTCCCATTTCCCGGTGGGCGCAGCCCTGGAGTGCGCCGACGGGACGGTGTTCACCGGCTGCAATGTGGAAAACGCGGCCTACGGCTCCTCCATCTGCGCTGAGCGCACCGCCTTGGTGAAGGCGGTGAGCGAGGGGCACCGGGACGATTTCACCCGCATCGCCGTGGTAGGCAACTCCACGGAGCCCTGCTGGCCCTGCGGCGCATGCCGCCAGATGCTCTATGAGTTCGCCCCCGGACTCACCGTACTGGTGGCGCAGAGGGATCACAGCTTCGTGAAGCTGCCCCTGTCGGAGCTGCTGACCCACGGCTTCGGCCCCAAGTCTCTGGGGTAAGTTCCGCGCCCCTCTTGACAGAGGGGCGCGGCTGTGCTATTTTAAACATACCGACGGTATGTATGCAAAGGAGGGGGCCCCATGGCCCGCAACAAGCATCCGGAGGAGACCGTGGCCAAAATTCTGGACGTGTCCATGCGCCTGTTCACCGAGCAGGGCTACGAGCACACCACCATCCAGGACATTGTGGACGCCCTGGGCATGTCCAAGGGGGCCATCTACCACCACTTCAAGTCCAAGGAGGATATCCTGGACCGGATCAACGACCGCTACTACGAAAACCTGGAGTGGTTCTCCGACCCCGCCAAGCTTCCCGGCCGGAACGGCTTGGAAAAACTGCGCCACGCCTTCCGCCACTTTCTCACCGACCCGGCCAAGCGGGAGGTAGACCGGCTGGCGATCCACCACATTGTAAAGAACCCCAAGATTGCCCTGCTCACGCTGGAGTCCACCTTTCGGGACGCCGCCCCCTATGTGGAGGGGATGATCCGGCTGGGCATGGCCGACGGCTCCCTGCCCGGCGTGACCCACCCCCACGAGATCGCGGAGGTGCTCATGCTTCTGACCAACGTGTGGACGGGTATGTTCCCCGGCAGCCGGGAGGAGTTCGCCGCCAAGCTGCGCTTCTGCGGGGAATTTCTGGACCGCTTCGGCCTGCCCGTGCTGGACGAGGCCCTCCAGGCCGACGCGCTGAATTACTATGACCAGGTGCTCCAGGACGATTGAGCCGCCCGCTCCTCCACCGCCCCTGCGGGGGCGGTTTTTCCGGGTAAGATACATACCAACCGTCGGTATTAAAAAGAAAGGTGGATCTCTATGAAGAAAACATGGCTTCTCCCCGCCCTGGCCCTGGCGGCCCTCGCCGCCTGCGTTCTGCTCCGGACGCGCCGCTCAGACGGCGCGCCCGCCGCCCGAAAGGAGCCGCCCTATGCGCTCTGACCGCCTGTTTTCCCGCGACTTCACCCTCATGGTCGCGGGCCAGATCATCTCCCTGTTCGGCAACGCCATCCTCCGCTTCGCCCTGTCCCTCTATGTGCTGGACACCACCGGCTCCGCCGCCGCCTTCGGCGGCATCCTGGCCGTGTCCATGGTGCCCACCATCCTCTGCTCCCCCCTGGGGGGCGTCCTGGCCGACCGCGTCCCCCGGCAGCGCATCATGTGGGGACTGGACTTCTTCACCGCCGCCCTGGTGCTGGGGTACGGCCTGTTCTTTGCCAGCCGGGGCACGGTTCTGGCCGTCGGGGTGCTGATGGTGCTTCTGGCAGCCATTCAGGCCCTCTACCAGCCCTCAGTGCAGGCCAGCATACCCGCCCTGGCGTCGGAGGAGCACCTGCCCGCCGCCAACGGCGTGGTGGCCCAGGTACAGGCCCTGGCCAATCTGCTGGGCCCCATCCTGGGCGGCATGCTCTACGGCTGGGTTGGCCTGCTCCCCATGGTGGCGGTGGGCGGGGCCTGCTTCTTCTGCTCGGCTGTGATGGAGCTCTTTCTCCGTATCCCCTTCCAGCGCCGAACCCTCGCCGGCCCTCCGCTGGCCGCCCTGTGGAGGGATCTCCGGGACGCGGGCCGGTTCCTGACCCGGGAGCAGCCCGGCCTGCTGCGGGTACTGGCCCTGGTGGCCCTGCTCAACCTCTTCCTCTCCGCCCTGCTGGTGGTGGGTCTGCCCTATCTGGTGAAAATCAGCCTGGGCCTGTCCTCCCTGCACTACAGCTTTGCCGAGGCCGCCCTCAGCCTGGGCTCCATCGTGGGCGGGCTTCTCTCTGGGCTGGTGCTCCGCGGCGCGGATATCCGCCGGGCCTGGCGGTTTCTGCTGGGCACCTCCCTGCTGCTGCTCCCCATGGCCCTGGCTCTGGCGCTGGGAATTCCGTCCTTGGCCGCCTATGGAGTCATCCTGGTCTCTGTTTTGCTGGGCATGGCCTGCGCCATGCTGTTTACCGTCTCCGCCCAGACCTATATTCAGCGGGCCACGCCGCCCCACCTGCTGGGCAAGGTGGCCTCCTTTGTGGCAGCTATTTCCACCTGTGCCATGCCTCTTGGGCAGGCCTTGTACGGCCTGCTGTTCGATGCCCTTCAGGCCCACATCTGGGTGGTTGTGGCGCTGGGCATGGGGGCCAGCCTGCTGGTGACCTTTTCCTCCGTCCGGGCCCTGGGCCGCCTCCCCGCCCTTGACGAAGCCCCCTCCGGCGGGTATACTGAACAGAGTTTGGATTCCTAGGAGGGGTTTCATGGAGGGCAACCGGGTCTATCTGGCCGCCTGTCCGGACTACGGACAGGCAGAGGCAAAGCTGCGTGAGGCGGTGGCCGCCTTGGGCGGGATGGAGCGCTTCGTCCGGCCGGGGGAGCGCATCCTGCTCAAGGCCAACCTGCTCCGGGCCGCGCCGCCGGAGAGCGCCATCTGCACCCACCCGGCGGTGGCTGCTGCGGCGGCGAAGCTGGTGGCGGAGGCGGGGGGCACGGCGGTGATCACCGACAGCCCCGGCGGGGCCCTCCACAAGGAGGCCGTCCTGCGGGGCCTGTACGAAAAGACCGGCATGGCCCAGGCCGCCGCCGCTTCCGGGGCGGAGCTGTGCTATGACGCCTCCACCCGCACGGTGTCCCTCCCTGCGGGGCGGGTTCTCAAGCAGGCGGAGGTGATCGCCCCGGTGGCGGAGGCCGACGGGGTGTTTGACCTGCCCAAGCTCAAGACCCACGTGCTTATGAGCATGACGGGAGCGGTGAAAAACCTGTTCGGCGTGCTCCCCGGCCTGTCCAAGGTGGGCTACCACGCCACCCATCCCAGCCAGGAGCAGTTTGCCGACGTGCTGCTGGATCTGGCGGAGTACGTCAGGCCCCGGCTGAGCATCATGGACGGGGTGCTGGCCATGGAAGGGGACGGCCCCGGCGCCTCCGGCACCCCCAGGCACGCCGGAGTGCTGCTGGTGTCCGACAGTCCCCTGGCCCTGGACGCGGCGGCCGCCGCCCTCATCGGACTGCCCCAGGCCTCCAATCCGGTTCTGCTGGCCGCCCAGCGCCGGGGGCTGAAGCCCAGCCGCATCGAGGAGGTGGAGCTGCTGGGCGAGCCGCTGGAGTCCCTGCGGATGGACGACTACCGCTTCCCCAGCCGCATCAAGGGCAACCTGATGGAGTTTCTGGGGCCCCTGGCCGGGCCCGCCGGCAAGCTGTGCAAGAGGGTGCTCTCCCAGACCCCAAAGATCCGCACCGACGCCTGTGTGGGCTGTGGCATCTGCAAGAGCGCCTGCCCGGGGAAAGCCATCTCGATGGACGGCCCCGGTGGAAAGGCCCGCATCGCCCCCAGGGCCTGCATCCACTGCTACTGCTGCCACGAACTCTGCCCCCAGAAGGCCGTGGCCCTCCGGCAGAACTGGCTGGGCCGTTATTTGAAATAAAATGGTTTTGTATGATTTTCTTCTCACCGGAGATACTAGTCACGGTATCTCAATGTGAGGAGGCAGTACAACCCATGATTTTAGATAAGATTGCCCTGATTCTCGCCATTATCGGCGGGCTGAACTGGGG
>OGJD01001256.1_pt1 | contig 15680 bp, 16 predicted proteins | sample 1571971 | NCBI WGS metagenome assembly OGJD01 (sample SAMEA2582117, study PRJEB24529) | metagenome | biome: Human gut stool | place: China | collected 2011
ATCCAGCCAGCTACAGGGTCGTTCGCAAGAAATCTTATTTATTCAACAAAGCCAATCGCCGATATACTGATGAGCTACTTAGAGCGTTCGGGAATGAAAACGCTCAGGGCCAGGCAGGGCGAGCAGGCGATAACGCTCAATCGCCTCCATAAACCGGATCTCATCTTGCTGGACATTCACCTGCCCGTGTGTGACGGCTGGAGCGTGCTTACCACGCTTCGCCATGAAAGCGCTGTCCCCGTCATTATGGTTTCCGCTCTCGATCAGGACGTCGATAAACTTATGGGTCTGAGGCTCGGCGCGGATGATTACGTCATCAAACCCTTCAACCCTTCGGAAGTTGTCGCACGGGTTGAGGCGGTGCTGCGTAGAACAAAGCCTGCGCTTCAGCAGGCGGGGGCCCTGCCGCTCAGAACGCCATTCATTACGGTCTATCCGGATGATTTCTACGTGGAGGTTACTGCGGGGCCCGAGGTTATCTCCCCGGTCTTAACGACGACCGAATTTAAGTTGCTTTCTTACCTGGTGCGGTATCCGCGCAAGGTCTGTTCCCGTGAAGAGTTGCTCAACGCGTGTTTGCCGGAAGGCGATACGCTCGACAGAACCGTCGACAGCCATATGAGCAAGCTGCGAAAAAAACTGGAGCTGGCCGGTCTTTATGGCGTTCCCGAGAGCATCAGGGGCATGGGTTACCGGCTTGGGGAAAAGAAATGAATAAAGAGTCTGTCCTGAGTCGTCAGATCTTATCGTATATGCTATTGTTGACGTTTACGATAATTGCCATCGCCATACTGGGCTCCTGGTTTTTTTACTCCTTTATTCTGGATCATCTTCCCGGCGGCCCTGCTGCGGGCGATGACGAGCAGATGACGATGTGGGACTGGGTATGGATTGGGACCGCGACAACGATCAGCCTGATCATTGCCGTATTCTTTACGGTCAAACTTTCATCGCGAATACTCACCCCGCTAAACGCGGTCGCGTCCAGCCTGAAAAAAATTTCTCAGGGCGATCTGGACGCCAGGGCATTCTGTGCCAGTTCCCGGCTGGGAGAGATCAATCACCTGGTTACGGATTTCAATGAAATGGCAGAAAAGCTGCAAACGCTGGATATCCAGCGGAAATCCTGGAATGCTGCGATTGCGCATGAACTCAGGACCCCGGTCACCATTTTACGCGGAAGGCTTCAGGGGCTGGTTGACGGGGTGTTTACCCCGGACCCGGTGCTGTTTACTAACCTCCTCAAACAGACGGAAGGATTAACCCGTCTGATTGAAGATCTCCGGGTTATCAGTTCGGATGGCGGGGCAGGATACACGTTATACCAGGCCAGAACGGATCTGAAAGGGACACTACAGGACGCGCTCGATACCTTCATGCCCGAGTTCAACCGTAAGGCATTTACCGTCCATACTGAACTGAGGGAGCAGCAGTGCGTATTCGATCCCTTACGCATCAATCAGTGTCTGACCGTTTTATTTGACAATGCCTTACACTATTCAACTTCGCGCAAGCTCACGGTTAAAAATGGTGTTTCGGATAAAGGCAATTTTATCCTGATTCAGGATGGGGGACCGGGTATCCCCAGGGAGTTTCATGACTTCCTGTTTCAGCCCTTTCAGCCCTTTCAGCGCGATAACGGCGCCAGACAGTTGAACCCGGAAGGCTGTGGTTTGGGCTTGTCGGTGGTAAAAGCCATCATGCTGGCGCATGGTGGCGATGTTACCTATACCTTATCAACGCAAAACCACTCGATATTTAAACTCACCTGGCCCGACTCGTGAGCGTCAGCGGCAGGTCAAATGTGCCTGCCGGCGGTAAATGCCATATTTTTCCTAGCTTAGCATCCCATTCCTGCGGGGTAATCGACAGTTTACCGCGTCTCGGGCTTAAGGTTATTTCACTGAAATAGATTTCATCTTTTTTTAGCATGAGGTCAACGCGGCAGTAGTCAATGCCATCCGCCAGCTCCTGGGATGCCAGCAACGCTTGTCGGAACAAGGCCGGTTCGCCTGGCGCCAACGGTGTATTCGGATATTCCATCTGAAAGGGTTGTAAGTTCCAGTACCTGTCGTAAACGTTGATGAAACCTTTGCCGCTGTCATCCGTAAAATCCGCTTCAACATAGTGGGCAACGCCATGAAAGCAATGGATCCTCAGCATTTCGGGCGCTGTGTTCCTGTCTGCATCATCGAAGAGATCGACATACGGTTCGCAAAGTATTTTTGGCGTAATGTTTTTGTACTGCCATTCGCGCGTGGTGTAGTACATATTTTTCTTTAACGCGAGACTGAGTTTTTTTTACACGCCTCCCTGACGTTAAATTGCGCTTTGTTCGTACATATTATTGTGCTGCCACTGTCATGGTTGCACTTAAGGACAAATTTTTCAGGGAGCGTCGAAAAATCAATCTGGGACACCTTGCTGTACACGCCAAGTAATGGCACCGTTTTCGTACGCGTTGTTCTGGAGATTACGTATTCCCGAACGGCGAGTTTATCGGCAAGCAGGGTATAGACGTTATTGTGGTCATAAACCAGACGATGACATATTTTTTCACTCAACGTCGTGGGTGAATTAATGTCAGGGTGCTTCCCCGATGTTTTCTTGAGCCTCACAGTATGAAAATACAGGTCCGTCATTAAAAATGAACGACATTTTCTGATGAGGTACTCGGTATATTTGAGAACGTAAGTGGCGTTGTTCATTTCTTCTCCTCCATAATGTCCGGATATTCTGGAGAAGAACTGTTGATGTATTTTGCTGAGAATATGGAGCAGCTATGGAGATGAAAAAGTTAAGGATTAAACAGCGTATTAAGGCTATTTAATCCTTATTAAGCGGTGCAACGTTTGTTTACCGATCTTTGCGCCACGCATCGGCCGTCAATGCTTCACCGAAATGCCCGGCTATCAGCCGTTTTGTCAGCTCGTGAAGCGGGGAGGCCATCACATCCGCCGTGCTGCCGCGTTCAACCACTTCACCCTGGTGCATAACCATCACCTGATCGCTGATGTGCTTCATCATCCCCAGATGCTGGGTGACGTAGATATACGAGATGCCCTGTTTTTCCTGCAGCTCCAGCATCAGGTTAATCAGCTGTGAACGCATCGACATATCCAGCGAGGCAAGCGCTTCGTCAGCAATGATCACTTTCGGGCGCAAAATCAACGCACGCGCCAGACCCAGACGCTGTTTCTGGCCGGGAGCCAGCATGTGCGGGTAGTAGCTTTCGTGGTCCGGTAATAGGCCAACCATGCGCAGTGTTTCGAAGATACGCTTACGGCGCGCCTCGGGCTCCAGGTCGGTGTTCAGACGCAGCGGAAAATCAAGGATCTGCGAAATGCGCTGGCGTGGGTTGAGCGAGGTCGACGGATCCTGGAAGATCATGCGGATGCGCTGGCTGCGGAAAGAGTAATCCCCGAACGTCAGAGGGTGATCGTCAATCAATACTTCGCCTGCAGTCGGTTCAACCATACCGGCGAGCATTTTCGCCAGGGTGGATTTCCCGGAACCGTTCTCGCCGATGATTGCCAGGGTCTGTTTTTCACGCAGGGTAAAGCTGAGCGGTTTTACCGCGTCGACAGTTTGACGATGAAACAGCCCCGTGCGGTAGCGAAAGGTCTTACTCAGGTTGCGGACTTCCAGCAAGGTTTCGACCATTTCACTCTCTCTCCATGTTCAGCGGGAAATGACAGGCGTAAAGATGATTTTTGGCCCCGGTCAGGCGTGGCGTCTCGATACATTTACGCTGCGCATACGGGCAACGCGGCCCCAGACGACAGCCTATCGGCAACGATTCCAGCAGCGGAATCGCCCCGGGCAGGGTATTCAGGCGGCTCTTATGCGGCATGGCGCTGCCAAAATCGGGAATAGCGCGGATTAGCGCCTGCGTATACGGGTGGTGCGGCGCGGTGATCAGGTCTTCACTCGGCGCGGTTTCGACCGTTTGTCCGCAGTACATCACATCAATTTTATCCGCCCATTTGCTGAGCATTTGCAGGTCATGGCTGATCAGCAAAATGGTGGTGTTGTTGTTCTGGTTAAGACGCGACAGCAGGCGGAAAATTTGCGCCTGCGTGGTGGGCTCCATCGCGTTCGTCGGTTCATCCGCAATCAGCAAACGCGGCTGATTGGCCAGCGCGATGGCAATCATCACTTTCTGACATTCACCGTCGGTCAGCTCGTACGGGAAGCTGCGCATCGCATCTTTGTGATCTTTAATCCCGACGCGGTGTAAAAGCTCAATGGCGCGACGCTTGCGCCAGCCCACGCGCTGCCACCAGCGGCCTTTATAGGTCCAGCCGGGGATATTCTGCATCAGCTGTTTGCCCACGCGCTCGGACGGGTCGAGACAGGACTGCGGCTCCTGGAAAATCATGGAGACGTTGTGCCCGACCAGCTTACGCCGCTCGCGGGGAGAGAGGCGCAGCAGGTCGATATCATCAAACCGCATACGGTCTGCGGTGACGCGCCAGTTATCTTTCGCCACGCCGCAGATGGCTTTGGCGATCAGGCTTTTGCCTGAGCCGGATTCCCCCACCAGCCCGCGAATTTCACCCTCCGCGAGGGTGATACTAATGCGATCGACGGCTTTAACCCAGCCTTCACCGGTTTTGAATTCAATGGTGAGGTTGCGAATATCAAGAAGCGGCATTATTGCACCCCCGCGTTAATTGCATGGCGAATACCGTCGCCCAGCAGGTTGATCAGCAGCACGCTCACCATGATGGCCGCACCCGGCAGCATAACCGTCCACGGCGCCACGTAAATTAACTCCAGCGCGTCACCGAGCATCGCGCCCCATTCAGGCGACGGCAGCTGCGCGCCGAGGTCGAGGAAGCCGAGCGCCGCGATGTCCAGAATCGCCATCGACAGGGCGCGGGTGATCTCGGTGACCAGCCCGGACGCGATGTTAGGCAACACGGCAAACCACAGAATATTGAAGGTGGTCGCGCCGTCCAGACGCGCAGCGACGACATACTCTTTTTCCAGCTCGTCATGCACCATGCTGTAAACCGAGCGCACGATGCGGGGCAGGATAGCCAGCCAGACGGCGAACATGGCATGCGACAGGTGCGGACCGGCAAAGGCAACCACAACGATCGCCAGCAGCAGTGACGGAATCGACAGCAGCGTATCCAGAATGTGGTTAAGCACCGCCGAGCGCAGGCCATGCGTGGATCCCGCAAAAATACCCAGCGCCAGCCCGCAGATCGTGGCCGCGAGCGTCACCACAAACGCGCCGCCCACCGTCGGGGCCGCACCGCTCAGCAGGCGGCTTAACACGTCACGTCCGAGGTCGTCCGTTCCCAGGAAGAAAGAGACCTCTCCGTAGCGCGACCAGGACGGCGGCAGCAGCTGATAGCCAAGGAACTGCTGGTCAATGCCGTACGGCGCAAACCAGGAGCCAAAGACACAGAGCAACACCAGACCGGCGCAGCCATAAAGGCCGATCATTGCCGTGGTATCACCATAGAATTTACGCCACACGGTACGCAGCACACCGGGCGTGCGCTTTTCACTGTATACGTTATCGTAGGGCATACCATTCCTTATGCTTCAATGGGTTGGCCATGGCACCCAGAATATCGGACAACACGTTAACAATAATCACCAGCGAACCAATCACCATCACCCCTGCGGAAATCGCGGCGTAGTCCTGCTGGCGGATAGCGTTAATCAGCCACCGCCCGAGGCCAGGCCAGCTAAAGACCATCTCGGTGATCATGGCCAGCGTGAGCATGGTGGAGAACTGTAATCCCAGACGCGGAATAACCGGCGGAAGGGCGTTGTGCAGGACGTTGCGGCGCAGGATAGTCAGGCGCGACAGTCCGCGCGTGGCGGCGGCTTTGACATAGTTCTGGTCAAACACCTCAATGGTGCTCAGGCGCATCAGGCGGATCACTTCGGTTGTTGGCGCAACCGCCAGCGTCAGTACCGGCAGCACCATATGGCGCAGGGCGCTGACGATCATCTCATGCCGCCACACGGAATCGGACAGCCACGCGTCGATAATGGCAAAGCCCGTCACCGATTTAACCGTATAGAGCAGGTCAAAACGGCCAGAAACCGGGAGCCAGCCCATTGTCAGCGAGAAGAAAAGCGTCAGCAGCAGTGCCAGCCAGAAGACCGGGATGGAGAAGCCAAGCAGGGCGAGGGCGCTGATAAACTTATCCTGCCATTTGTTGCGATATATCCCGGCCAGCATGCCCACGGGGATCCCGACCATCAGGGCAAACCCGAAGGCCAGAATGCACAGCTCCATCGTGGCCGGGAAAACCTCTTTCAACTGCTCGGAAATCAGCTGCCCGTTAATGCTGGATACGCCGAAATCCCAGTGCAGCAGCCCGTTAAACCAGAAGAGCCAGGCATCCCACAGCGACGATCCCTGGAGCGGGGCGTGGGGCGTGAAATAGCTCAGGCTAAACCCGACAAAGTTCAGGAAAAAGAGCGTCACCAGCAGCAACAGGAGCCGACGCAAGGTAAAAATAATCATGGTTTTTTCACCTCTTGTTCTTTTTCGCGCGACACGCCGGCGAACGAGGCGTTGCCAAACGGGCTCAGCACCAGGCCTTTAATATCATAGCGATACGCCTGAAGGCGCAGGGAAGAGGCCAGCGGCAGCACCGGGAGTTCCTGGGCAAGGATCTTCTGCGCTTCATCATAGGCGTCGATGCGCGAGGCCAGCTGTTGGGAAGCCAGCGCTTTTTGCAGCACGGCGTCAAACTCCCGGTTACACCAGTGGGCGTAGTTGGTCTGCGAGTTTATCGCCGCACAGCTCAGCAGCGGCCGGAAGAAGCTGTCCGGGTCGTTGCTGTCGGTGGCCCAACCGGTGAGGGTTAAATCATGATTCATATCCATCAGGCGCGCCTCCTGGAAACGGCCCTCTACCGGTACGATGATCACTTTAACGCCTACCTGCGCCATATCCGCCTGCAGCAGTTCGGCGGTCTTGAGCGGGCTGGGGTTCCACGCCTGGGAGCTGGTGGGCACCCAAAGCTGCAGCGTGAGGTTTTCTGCCCCCAGCGCTTTCAGCTGTTCACGCGCTTTTGCCGGATTGTATTCCGTAATTTTAGCCTCACCGTCGTAGGCCCACGAGGCGCGCGGTAAAATTGAGGCGGCGGTTTCCGCCGTGCCGTAATAGATCGACTGCATCAGACGCTGGTTGTTAATGGCCAGCGCCAGAGCGTGTCGAACGGCAGGGTTATTCAACGGCGGCTTATCGGTGTTAAAGGCCAGATACGCGATGTTCATCCCCGGGCGTAGCGTCAGACGCAGGCGCGGATCGTCGCGCAAAATCGTGAGCTGGCTGGCCGCGGGCCAGGCAAGCACGTCGCATTCCCCGGTGAGCAGTTTTGACAGACGTCCCGTCCCGCCAGAACCCAGATCGACCACCACCTGCGGCATCAGCGGCGTACCCCGCCAGAAATGCTCGTGGCGCTGCAGACGAATATATTGCCCGGCGCGGTATTCGGCCAGCTGGAACGGACCGGTGCCGACCGGCTGACGATCGAGCAGTTCCTGACGATCTTTTTTCGTCAGCTTCGCCGCGTATTCGGCCGACATGACGGACGCATAGTGGGTTGCCAGATGCCACAGGAATGAGGCATCCGGGCGCGTCAGCGTGAATTCAACCGTGCGGTTGTCCAGCTTGCGCACGCTTTTCACGGTGTCGGCAAACTGCAGGCTGTCGAAATAGGGGAAATTGCTGCCGTTAACGTTATGCCACGGGTGGTTGCGGTTAAAGATGCGCTGGAAGGTGAAGACCACGTCATCCGCATTCAGCTTGCGCGAGGGGGTAAACCATGGCGTACGCTGAAACGCAACATCATCGCGCAGGTGAAAACGGTAGGTTGCGCCGTTATCCAGCACTTCCCAGCTTTCCGCAAGCTCGGGCACGAGACGGTAAGTGTACGGGTCTACATCAAGCAGACGATCGTAAAGCTGCGCGGCAAGGGTATCCACAATCAGGCCGCTGCCCGCTTTTTGCGGGTTGAAGGTATCCACCTGGCCGCTTACGCAATAGACGAAGCCGCTGTCACGAATGTCAGGCTGCGGCGTTTGCCCGGGCGCGGCAAAGGCCTGGCTGCTAAACAGACCAAGTGCAAAAAAGGACGATAAAACCAGACGCATAATTTTTAAGGTTTTTAGGTTCGATCTGCAAAGTGTATCGCACTTACGCCTGCTTCGTAAAAATGTCTATGGTAAGTGCTGATATTGTTAGCGCATTTGATGTTTTTTAAGCAATGCCCTTAACTGATGGTAGGTCAGACCCAGCAGTTCAGCCGCCCGTTTCTGGTTGTATTTCGCCATCTTCAGGCTTTGCTCCAGCAGCTGTTTCTCCTGGTCGTGCTGGAACTGGCGCAGATCAAGGGGAAGAGCAGGGGCGTCGCCTCGAGACGTTGGTGCGGACGGCGGCGCGCTGCGCTGAAAAGGATCGATAATAATGTTGTCCAGCTCCGTCTCGCTGCTGCCGTGGCGATAGACGGAACGCTCCACGACGTTTTTCAACTCGCGGATATTGCCCGGCCAGTGGTACGCGAGCAGCGTCTCCCGTGCATAATCGCTGAAGCCGGGGAACAGCGGCAGTCCAAGCTCGCGGCACATCTGAATCGCAAACTGGTCTGCTAGCAGCATAATGTCGCTTCTTCGCTCGCGCAGCGGAGGAAGCTGCACGACGTCAAAGGCCAGGCGGTCAAGCAGGTCGGCACGGAATGTTTCCTCTGCCACCCTCTCCGGCAGGTTGGCGTTAGTGGCGCACACCAGGCGCACGTTGACTTGCAGCGGCTGACTACCGCCGACGCGCTCCAGTTCGCCGTATTCAATCACGCGCAGCAGTTTCTCCTGCACCAGCATGGGCGCGGTGGCCAGCTCATCAAGAAACAGCGTACCGCCGTCGGCGCGCTCAAAGCGTCCGGGATGGCGCTTCTGGGCACCGGTAAACGCACCCGCTTCATGGCCGAAGAGCTCGGTGTCGAGCAGGTTTTCATTCAGCGCCGCGCAGTTAAGGGAAATGAAGGGGCCGTCCCAGCGCCCGGATAAGTAGTGCAGACGGTTGGCGATGAGTTCCTTACCCGTACCCCGCTCGCCGATAATCAGCACCGGTTTATTGAGCGGCGCCAGGCGAGACACCTGTTCCAGCACTTCCAGAAAGCTGTTTGCTTCGCCGAGTAAATTGTCTTTGTATCCGGGCATGATGAAATTAACCACTCCTTAGCGATATTCACCAGGTAAGAATAGTTCTTCACTGCATGAAAATCAACCATGGCCTGTTAAATCAATAAGATAAAAAGTTGGCATGAGATTTGTATTATTTGTACAGCAGGGCATCGCCCGATAACAGAACTATGAGGAGTCAATTATGGGTATTTTTTCTCGTTTTGCCGACATCGTGAACGCCAACATCAACTCACTGCTGGAGAAAGCGGAAGATCCGCAGAAGCTGGTGCGTCTGATGATTCAGGAGATGGAAGACACGCTGGTTGAAGTCCGCTCTACCTCCGCCCGCGCGCTGGCTGAGAAAAAACAGCTTACGCGTCGTATTGAACAGGCCACCGTTCAACTGAACGAATGGCAGGAAAAAGCAGAACTCGCGCTGCGCAAAGACAAAGAGGATCTGGCCCGTGCGGCGCTGATCGAAAAACAGAAGCTGGCAGAGTTGGTCGCGACGCTCGAGCATGAAGTGACCCTGGTGGATGACACGCTCACCCGCATGAAGAAAGAGATTGGCGAGCTGGAAAACAAGCTGAGCGAAACCCGCGCGCGTCAGCAGGCGCTGACTCTGCGTCACCAGGCGGCAAGCTCTTCCCGCGACGTGCGTCGCCAGCTCGACAGCGGTAAGCTGGATGAAGCGATGGCCCGTTTTGAATCGTTTGAGCGTCGTATCGACCAGATGGAAGCGGAAGCCGAAAGCCACGGCATCGGTAAGCAGAAGTCACTGGATCAACAGTTCGCTGATCTCAAGGCCGATGATGAAATCAGCGAGCAGCTGGCGGCACTGAAAGCCAAAATGAAGCAAGACAACCAATAATAATGCCTGCGGCACCTGAACGTGCCGCATCGTAAGACAAGGAGTACACATGAGCGCGCTTTTTCTGGCTATTCCCCTGACGATTTTCGTGCTGTTCGTTTTGCCGATTTGGTTATGGCTGCACTACAGCAACCGTTCCTCACGGGGCGAACTTTCCCAGAGTGAACAACAGCGTCTGATACAGCTCTCCGATGAGGCGAACAAAATGCGTGAACGCATTCAGGCGCTGGAAGCCATTCTGGATGCTGAACATCCAAACTGGAGGGACCGTTAATGTCTGGACTGAATCTGAACAAAAAGCTGTGGCGAATTCCACAGCAGGGCATGGTGCGCGGCGTCTGTGCCGGGCTGGCTCACTATCTTGACGTCCCGGTTAAGCTGGTACGCGTGGTGACGGTGCTGTCGATCTTCTTCGGTCTGGCATTTATTACCCTGGTTGCGTACATCGTGTTGTCGTTTGTGCTTGACCCGATGCCGGAAGGAGAGCTGGCGGCGGAAGGGGCTCCCACCAGCAGCGATCTCCTCAATGCTGTGGATGCGCAACTCGCCGCCGGTGAGAAGCGGTTACGGGAAATGGAACGTTATGTCACATCCGATACCTTTACGCTGAGAAGTCGTTTCCGTCAGCTTTAAGAGAGAAAAGAGATGAAACAACACTGGCAACAGGCCGGTCAGAAGGTAAAACCCGGCCTGAAAATCGCAGGTAAGCTGGTCCTGATGACCGCGTTACGTTACGGTCCGGCTGGGGTAGCGGGGTGGGCGATTAAATCGGTTGCCCGCAAGCCGCTCAGAATGGTACTGGCCGTGGCGCTCGAACCGCTGTTGCAAAAGGTGGCGAAACGGCTGTCACGCCGCTACTTATCCCAGTAGTTTCCGCTCGCAGCAGCCCTTTCTCTTCCAGGAGAGGGGCTGGCGATGATGACCCGCACTTCCTCATTTCACCTGCTTTCTTTGCGGCAGCTCACAATATTGTGCTGAGCTGCTTTGCAATCGCATTTTTCTCCTGCCCGGTCCGTTGACAGATATTTTTCATGGGAGTAGATTGCCATTCAGTGGGACCGCTACCATGGAAAATCAAGTGAACGAAAAAATTAAAGCACTCATTAATCTTGTTTATGGAAAAACGTTTTCTGAAGCACATCTTCATATGCTGCTTGAAAATATTGAAAAGGCCGCCTCTGTTATTACGGAAAGGCGTAAAATGGGCTGGGATGAAAAAGATATCGTTCTGATAACCTATGCCGATCAGTTTTCCGCGAAAGGGGAGAAAGCACTCCCTGTTTTTACACGTTTTTATAACAAATGGCTTTCGCATTCTTTTTCTCATGTCCATCTTTTGCCTTTTTATCCGTGGTCTTCGGACGATGGCTTTTCTGTTATTGATTATCATGAAGTTGCGCCTGAAACGGGAACATGGCGAGACGTTGCTGAATTAAAACAGTCAACCAGTTTGATGTTTGATTTCGTCTGCAATCATATGTCGGCCAAAAGTGCCTGGTTTGCTAATTATCTGAAGCAAATGCCGGGATATGATGATTTCTTCATTTCTGTCGATCCTGAGACAGATTTATCCGCGGTGACGCGTCCGCGTGCCTTACCGCTTCTCACGCCTTTCACACTTCATGATGGCAGCGTGCGACATCTGTGGACCACCTTCAGTGAGGACCAGATCGATCTCAACTTCGCCTCTCCGCAGGTACTGATTGCGATGGTCGACGTGCTGCTGCATTACCTTATTGAAGGGGCGCGGTATATTCGACTGGATGCCGTAGGGTTCATGTGGAAAATACCGGGAACGAGCTGCATTCACCTTGAGCAAACCCACCAGCTCATCCAGCTTTTCCGCGCCATTACCGAGGCGGTTGCCCCCGGCACGGTGATTATCACCGAGACGAACGTTCCGCATAAAGATAACGTCTCTTACTTCGGTAACGGCGAAAATGAAGCGCAGATGGTTTATCAGTTCTCGTTGCCTCCGCTGGTGCTGCATGCGGTGCACAGCCAGGATGTCAGCACGCTGAGCCAGTGGGCTGCGTCGCTGGCGTTGCCTTCCACCAAAACCACCTGGTTCAACTTCCTGGCCTCGCATGACGGCATTGGTCTTAACCCATTGCGCGGAATTTTACCGGAGTCGGAGATCCTTTCGCTTGTAGAAAAGCTCCAGACCGAAGGTGCGTTGGTTAACTGGAAAAATAACCCGGATGGCACACGAAGCCCGTATGAAATTAACGTGACCTATCTTGATGCCTTAAGTACGCGAGAAAGTCATGATAGCGAACGCATTGCCCGGTTTATTCTGGCCCATGCTGTCCTGTTAAGCTTCCCCGGTGTGCCTGCGGTTTATATTCAAAGTATTCTCGGCTCCCGTAATGATTATGATGGCGTAGAGCGCCTTGGATATAACCGTGCGATAAATCGTGAGAAATATGCCGCGGGTCAAATTGATTGCGCGCTTGAAGATAAAAATAGTCTCCGTTATCAGGTTTACAGTGCGTTAAGTCAGTTAATCGTATTGCGCCGGGCGGAAAAAGCATTCCATCCTGACAGTGAGGCTTATTTTAGTACGTCAGGGAAGCATGTTTTAAAAATTGTCCGCGTGGCGGATTGTGGTGAGAAAATAACAGCGCTGTTTAATTTCAGTGATAATTCTCAAACGATTGAGTCCGATATTCACTCGGGAAGGGAATTGATTAGCGGAAAAGATATTACCGACACGACTCTGATCCTAAATCCATGGCAGGTATTGTGGATTAAAGAAAACTAAAAAGGACCTTAAACATGAAAATACCCAGAATTGTGCTGATATCAGCACTGGTTTTGTGCGCCCTGTTATCAGGCGGTAAGGATGACAAAGCGTCCTCTGTCACCATTGAGTTTATGCACTCGTCGGTAGAGCAGGAGCGTCAGGCCGTTATTACGAAACTGATCGAAAAATTCGAGAAAGAGAACCCGGGCATCACGATAAAACAGGTACCGGTAGAAGAGGATGCCTACAACACCAAGGTGATTACGCTGGCGCGAACCGGCGCGCTGCCTGAAGTGATTGAGGTCAGCCATGACTATGCAAAAGTGATGGATAAAGAACAGCTTCTGGATCGTGACGCAATCGCTGAAGCAATTAAGGCGGTCGGGGAAAACACCTTCTATGACGGCATCTTGCGCGTTGTCCGCACGGAAGACGGCGCAGCCTGGACGGGCGTGCCGATCAGCGCCTGGCTCTCCGGCGTGTGGTACCACAAAGATGTGCTGGCCGCGGCGGGCATTGAGGAGCCGCATAACTGGGAACAGCTTCTGCAAGCCAGCCAGCGCCTGAACGACCCGGCTAAAAAACATTACGGCGTCGCGTTACCGACTGCGGAAAGCGTGATGACCGAACAGTCGTTCTCTCAGTTTGCCCTTTCCGGTGGCGCGAACGTGTTTGATGCAAAAGGGAATGTCGACATCGATACCCCGGAAATGGCCAAAGCGCTGGCGTTTTATAAAGCGCTGGCTGCGACCACCATGCCGGGTTCGAACGATGTTATGGAGATCAAAGACGCCTTCATGAACGGTTCTGCGCCGATGGCGGTTTACTCCACCTACATCCTGCCCGCCGTCTACAAGGACGGAAACCCTGCCAACCTGGGCTTCGTTGTCCCGACTGAAAACTCATCAGCAGTGTACGGCATGATCACCTCGCTGACGATCACCACCGGACAAACCGAAGAGGAGACCAAAGCGGCCGAGAAGTTTGTTACCTGGATGGAACAGGCTCAAAACGCGACGGACTGGGTCATGATGTCGCCGGGCGCGGCGCTGCCTGTAAACAAAGGGGTGGTGGGCACGGATACCTGGAAAAACAACGACGTGATTAAAGCGTTTGGGCAGTTGCCTTATGAGCTGATTGCACAGTTCCCGAACGTGCAGGTGTTTGGCGCGGTTGGGGATAAAAACTTCACCCGCATGGGCGACGTGACGGGCTCCGGCATTATCAGCTCCATGGTGCATAACGTCACGGTGGGGCAGAAGGACCTTAACACAACGTTAAGCAGCAGCCAGAAGCGACTGACTGATCTCATTACACAACGATAGGAGCGCTCTGCGGAAGGAAATTATGAAGACGTTGTTTTCTGGTCGTTCAGATATGCCTTTCGCCATGCTGCTGTTGGCCCCCAGCCTGATTTTGCTGGGGGGCCTGGTGGCCTGGCCAATGATTTCCAATATTGAAATCAGTTTTTTACGCTTGCCGCTCAACCCGCGCATTAGCGCCGTGTTTGTCGGCCTGGACAATTACATTCGCATCCTCGGCGATGCCGCTTTCTGGCACTCGCTGTGGATGACCTTCTGGTACACCGCGCTGGTGGTGATTGGCAGCACGGTGCTGGGGCTGGCCGTGGCCATCTTCTTTAATCGCGAGTTTCGCCTGCGTAAGACGGCACGTTCACTGGTGATTTTATCCTACGTCACGCCGTCTATTTCGCTGGTGTTTGCCTGGAAATACATGTTCAACAACGGCTACGGCATTGTGAACTATCTGGGCGTAGACCTGTTGCACCTGTATGACCAGGCGCCGCTGTGGTTCGACAACCCGAACAGCAGCTTCGTACTGGTGGTGCTGTTCGCGATCTGGCGTTACTTCCCGTACGCGTTTATCTCATTCCTGGCGATTTTACAGACCATTGATAAATCCCTGTATGAAGCGGCGGAAATGGACGGCGCAAATGCCTGGCAGCGTTTTCGTATCGTCACGCTGCCCGCGATTATGCCGGTGCTGGCCACGGTGGTGACGCTTCGCACTATCTGGATGTTCTACATGTTTGCTGACGTCTACCTGCTGACCACGAAGGTCGATATTTTGGGCGTCTATCTCTACAAAACCGCATTCGCTTTCAACGACTTGGGCAAAGCAGCGGCGATCTCTGTGGTGCTGTTCGTGATCATCTTCGCTGTGATTCTGCTGACCAGAAAAAGGGTGAACCTCAATGGCAACAAATAAACGCGTACTGAGCCGTATTGGTTTTTATCTGGGGCTGGCGGTATTTCTGATCATCACGCTTTTCCCGTTTTTCGTGATGCTGATGACGTCATTCAAGAGCGCCAAAGAGGCGATCTCGCTCCATCCGACCATTCTGCCGCAGGCGTGGACGCTGCAGCATTACATCGACATCTTTAACCCGCTGATCTTCCCGTTTGTGGATTACTTCAGAAACAGCATGGTGGTGTCGCTGACCTCATCGGTGATTGCCGTGTTTCTCGGTACGCTGGGCGCTTACGCCTTGTCCAAGCTGCGTTTTAAGGGCCGCACGACGATCAACGCGAGTTTTTACACCGTCTACATGTTCTCCGGCATCTTGCTGGTGGTGCCGTTGTTCAAAATCATCACCGCGCTGGGGATCTACGACACCGAACTGGCGCTGATTATCACCATGGTGACGCAGACGTTACCGACGGCGGTGTTCATGCTGCGCAGCTACTTCGACACCATCCCGGACGAAATAGAAGAAGCCGCAATGATGGACGGCCTTAACCGCCTGCAAATCATCTTCCGTATTACCGTACCGCTGGCGATATCCGGGCTCGTATCGGTGTTTGTCTACTGCTTCATGGTGGCGTGGAACGACTATCTGTTTGCGTCCATTTTCCTGTCCAGCGCCAGCAACTTCACCTT
>OGJD01001258.1_pt1 | contig 15634 bp, 8 predicted proteins | sample 1571971 | NCBI WGS metagenome assembly OGJD01 (sample SAMEA2582117, study PRJEB24529) | metagenome | biome: Human gut stool | place: China | collected 2011
GTATAGCTACCTTCACCTGCTACTGTTACAGTAGTTTCATCAGTCGGTTGACCAGTTGCTGGATCCACCAATTTCTTGCTTGTAATTTTTGCAGTCTTGTCACTACTCAAATCAAAAGTTGGTGTTTGGGTTTGAGGAACGTTTTGAACATCCGCAGAAACCTTGTCTGTAGGAGTCACTGTGATTGGTGTGACTGTTGGTGTGTACTTAGCTGTTGCAGTCTTGATGTAATCCTGTTGGATCTTACCATCTTTGTTTCTACCAACTGGCGCTGACAATGTAACTTCCACACCTTTTGCTGTACCAGTAAAGCTTGGATCTGGAGTGAAGGTTACTTCACCCGTTGAAGGATTAATCGTATAAGTTCCTTCCCCTTCAACTGTTACAGATGGCGCATCAGTAGTGAGACCTGTGGCAGGATCCACCAACTTAGCAGGATATTCTGCACTTGGAGTGATTGCAATCTTGTCACCATTTGAGTTAGTCTCAGTTGTGTTAAAGGTCGGAGTTTCTTTTTGAGTCGCACCTTGAACATCAGTCGAAGTTTTGTCAACTCCTTCGATTTCAATTGGAGTGACTGTTGGAACGTATTGACCATCCATGGTATTCAACTGACCATTAATGTTTGGTTCTTGATCTGGGAATTTTGTTGACCAACCAGTATCATAGCCGTTGTTATCTGAACGACGGATAGAAATACCATCAGCTGTTCCAAGGAAGTTATCTTCAGGAATAAATTCAACATCGACATCTTTACCGTTGGCAGTAATCTTGTACTTACCTTGTCCTGGAACGACATAGTAACCGTCCCCATCAAGAGTAGCACGGTTGCCATCTTTATCAACGATGTATGGTTCTACCGTTTCGTCAATAACGGCACTAGAATTAAGCTCATACTTGTGTTCTCCACGTGCTGTAAAGGTTACAGTTGCAGTTTGCTTCGCCCCTTGAGGACCACTTGTTTCCTTGAATTCCCCTTTTGGTGGGTGCGTAATTTGAGTTCTGAAGTCTTCCACTTCCCCTGATAAGGCCATACCAGTTGGGCTCTCAATCTCGTTAGCTTTCTTGGCAATACGAACACGAGCACCTAGTTCTTTAACGCTAGGGTCGATATAAGTCTTGCTATTTGCAAAAGTCAACTCAACTGTACCGTCATTTGTGATTCTTGCAAGATCAGAGCGTTCATCTTCATCAAAGGTACCATTTTGGTTAAAGTCTATCCAACCGTAGATATAAGCTTCTGAAGCTCCATCTGTATGGGCTTCTATTGACAGCTTGTAGTTACCTGGGCGTGTACGATCCATCTTGATCATCTCATTGGTTGTACCTTTAAGCTCATCTGGAAGCAATTGGTCAATTCCTTCATCGGCCGTAGTTGCCTTATCATCACCGAACCAGTCAAGAACAGTATTCTCATCCATATCTGGGCTCACATTACCAATATATGGTTGATTTACTTTAGCACCAGTTATACCATCTACAGTTGCAATGGTATGCATAGCTTTTCCGTATGACTCAGGAGCGTCCCCTTCATCAATTGGGAAGAATCCTAGCATTGCTGACTGTTTACCACCTGAAGCGACATAAAGCCCCACTTCAGAGGCACCACGCGTCATAACGATTGGAACTGTATAATTTCCTGCAGAAATGTTTGGACCAAAGACACCAGTACCTAATCCACCTGTAACTTGGTCAGGATTTCCGAAGTATTTCCAAGCTACTGGTTTCTTTTCTGGTCCAACTTCAGTAGATCTACGAAGTTGGTTTAAGTTGGTATTATTAAATTTAGGATTAGGTCCAAAAAGATTTTCAGTATCTTGTGGTGAATATGTTACAGAAGTACTTGGTCTGGTAAACTTTTTCCATTCTCCAATATGCTGCCAACCTTCTCCGTTGGTAGTAAACATAACAAATTCACCTGGGTTAGCAGACTCCCCATCAGCCATAACAATAGCTGGCTTAACTGTCTTACCACGGAAGGTTGCAGAGATTTCAAACTGAACTCCAATATTTCCACCATTCAAAGCTGAACTTATGGTAGTCTTCTTGGTTTTCGTATCAATATTCTCAAATCTGATTTCAGTCCAATTATTTTGGGCATCAGCGACGATTTTGGCCTCTTCACCATTGTTAAAAGCTTGCTTAGCAGCATTTGAAGTGACTCCACTTACATAACCATTTTTTGCATTTGGATCATAGGTTGCTTTTTCAGCTTCTGTAGCCCCTTGATTTTCCATCCGTTTCTTATAGATTTCAGTCGCTTGGAAAGGTTTCAAGGATTTGACTTTTACAGTAACTACATAACCAGGCATGATTTCCTTGGTATAGGTAGATCCAACTTGAAGAGCCAATTTTTCTTCTAAGTTCTCAGTTGGTTTAACTTCACTTTTAGGAACTAATACTGTAGTAGTTCCTGTCCAGTTAGCTACATCTCCAAAGTCCAACCATGAGATTTGGCTAGCCATAGATTTGGCATCAACATTTGTTGTAAAGCCAGGTTTTTCAACTTTTGGAGTTGAAGTTGCATCTTCAACATCATCCCCAATCAAGCTTTCGTCATTAGGGTCACCGATTGCACGACGTGTACGACGTCGACCAGAAGTTTCTGCTGTTACAACAGGTTGCTCTACAGCAGATGCTTCGGCACCACTTGAAAGAGCATTCGTTGTAGAAGCTTCTGCTTGAACGTCCACACCTTGTGCTTCAGATGCTGTTTCTGAAGCAGGTGTCTCAGATGATGCTGATGTAACAGAGGCTGTCGTTGAAACTCCCGTAGTATTGCCTACACTTGTAGAGCCAGCAACACTAGTGGTAGATGCTGCAGTACTTGCTGACGTTGACGAAGCTGCTTGAGATGTTGTCTCACTAGAAGCTTGTGTTGTAGACGTTTCAGAAGTAGCTGCGCTAGCATTTGAAACGGTTTGAGACTGACTATTAGTCTCATAACTTGATAAGAGATTTGCGACTTCCGTCGAAGCTTGAGTAGCAACAGCATTCTGAGAAGATGTCTCATCACTCACTGTAGCAGTAGTGCTAGCTACATCTCCTGCTTGGACTTGGTTAGCTGTTTCATCGGCAGATACTTGACTAGCAGTACCAACCATAACCAGAGTTCCAAGAAGAACGGAGCAAACCCCTACATTCAGCTTACGAATCGAAAATCGACTTATACGATCATTAAATAAATCTTTACCCACTTTGGTAATCCTCCACACATATACAATTAGGTATCTCACCCCTCAATGAGATTAAAAGTATTTAAAAATACTAATCGTTAAATATTTTAACAAAATTCCTAATATTTGTGAAAAGAAATGCTCTTATTTTCAATTTTTTTATAAGGTTCACTTAAAAATAATCATGTAAACAGTAGAATGATTATAGATATCACTATTTTTATAAACATTTCAATTAATAATTTTATAATTATTTACTTTTAGAATTGTCAGTAAAAAGAAACTTATGATTTCATTTTTTTCAAAAATCGATTTTCAGAATTAACAATTTATTAGATATTTTAAATTAATAAGTCATTATTTAAATATAAATAGATAGTTATTTAAGAAGTCTACCTAGAAAATATGGTTCACAATCGTCCTAACTATGGTTTAAAAGCCTATTTAGCGCCTTTCTGTAACTCGTAGTTTTCAAGAAAACAGTATTTCTTAGAAAAGATATTTTCCCTCTTCTCTAAAAATCTTCTAGGTCCTATGACACAGATTCTCGTTTTATACGACATTTAGGACTAAAGCTATTTAAAATGCCAAATGTAATAAATATTAAATTCGCCACTTCTTCATTTCTTATTATTATCCGATTGATTTACCTACCTACGAAAAAAAGCTCCATAATTTCTTCAATAGCTAAACCACTAAAAAGATTATAGAGCAAAAAAAGAAGACCCCAAGGATCTTCCTTCTATTTAAGTACTACTTAAATTATTTTACTGTGCGGATACGCATAGTGTTTGTACCACCTGTACCTACTGGAACACCAGCAACGATAACAATGTTGTCACCAGATTCTACAAGACCTGATTCCAATGCAACTTTTTCAGCAACATCAAACATATCATCAGTTGAGCTTGGTTTTTCAGTAACTACTGGAATAACACCCCAGTTAAGCATCAATGATTTTTGAGTAATTTCATCGAATGTTACAGCCAAGATATCAGCTTCTGGACGGTATTTAGAAATCAAACGAGCAGTGTTACCTGATTCAGTAAGAGCAACAATAAGTTTGATATCCATTGAGTTAGTAGCATCTTTAACTGCAGATGCAACTACTTCAGTCTTAGTTGAACGGTCAAATGTTGATGAATCAAGACGACCATACTCTTTAAGAAGAGTTTGAGCGTTTTTATCAATTGTAGCCATTGTACGAACTGATTCAACTGGGTATTTACCATTTGCAGACTCACCAGAAAGCATTGTAGCATCTGTACCATCGATAACTGCGTTAAATACGTCAGATACTTCAGAACGAGTTGCACGTGGTTTTTCTGTCATTGTTTCAAGCATGTTAGTAGCTGTAACAACAACTTTACCAGCAGCGTTTACTTTAGTGATGATCATTTTTTGGTAAACTGGAACCATTTCGAATGGTACTTCGATACCCATGTCACCACGAGCGATCATGATACCGTCAGCAGCTTCGATGATTTCATCGATGTTATCGATACCTTGTTGGTTTTCGATTTTAGCCAACAATTGAACATGACCGTTACCAGTTTCTTCACAGATAGCACGAACTTCTTGTACGTCTTTTGCAGTACGTACGAATGAGATAGCGATAAAGTTAAGACCTTGTTCAAGACCAAAACGGATATCAGCGTTATCACGTTCAGCAAGTGCTGGGAAAGGAATTTTAGTGTAAGGGATGTTTACACCTTTTTGTTTAGCGATGATACCATCATTTTCAACTTCAACGATGAATTCACGTTTTTCAGCATCTTTGTCTACAACACGAAGACCAAGTTTACCATCATCGATAAGAACTTGTTTACCAACTTCTACATCGTCAAAAACGTCAAGTGCACCTGCAACGTTCAAAGCGATAACGTCGCGAGTTGATTTGATACCTTGTTTAGTAGCAACACGAATTTGTTCACCAGTTTTGTATGCATACTCTTTAGCATCACCTTCGAACAATTCAGTACGCATTTCAGGTCCTTTTGTATCAAGAAGGAAACCTACTTTTTGACCAGCAAGGTCTTCTGCCATACGAACGACATCCATACGTTCACCTTGTTCAGCGTGGTCACCATGTGAGAAGTTGAAACGGAAAACGTTGGCACCTTCCTTGATCAATTGAGCAATGTTTTTAGCAGATGCTTCACGGTCAAGTTTTTCACCCCAGTAACCATCTTCACCAAATTTTTTGCCGCCACGGATTTCAACCGCAGGACCAAGTGTTGCAACGATTTTTACACGTTTATTCATGATAAATAAAAACTCCCTTATATTTTTTGTCGCCTTAGCGACGGATTAACAATAATTTAAGTAACTGAGATTAGCTCAAGTTAGACAATGAACGGTTAAGGTCTGCAAAGTCAAGACGAGCTTTGTGTGGATTGTTAACGATAATTTTACCGTCTTCAGTAAGACTGAACAAAGCGCCTTCTTCTGCTGTACCAAGGATTGGGCTTTCAACAAGCTCTTCATTGTGGATACCAACAGCTACACCACCAATACCTTGTTTAAGGAGGTCAACCGCATGTGCACCCATCCATGAAGCAAGAACACGGTCACGCGGAGTTGGCGAACCACCACGAACCACGTGTCCAATGTTTGTTGCACGAAGATCTGAAGTATCTCCAGCTTCTTTCATTTTAGCTGCAAATTCTTCAGCACCCATAACACCTTCAGCAAGTACGATTACGTGGTGAGTTTTAACACCTGATTCGTAACCTTCTTTAACTTTACGGACAACTTCGTTGATGTCGTACTCTTCTTCAGGTACGATAATTTGGTCTGCACCAGAAGCGATACCAGCCCAAAGAGCGATATCACCAGCGTGACGTCCCATAACTTCAACGACAAAAGTACGTCCGTGACTGAAAGCAGTGTCTTGAATTTTATCGATAGCTTCTGTTGCAGTTGCAACAGCAGTATCAAAACCAATTGTATAGTCTGTACCAACGATATCGTTATCGATAGTTCCTGGAAGACCAACAGCTGGGAAACCATGTTCAGTCAAACGCATAGCACCATGGTAAGAACCATCTCCACCAATAACTACTACACCTTCGATTCCATGTTTTTTAAGTTGCTCAATACCTTTAAGTTGACCCTCAAGTTGGGCAAACTCAGGATAGCGAGCAGACTGAAGGAAAGTACCACCACGGCTGAGGATGTTGTCTACGCCTTTGGCATCAAGTTGGAAGATATCTCCTTCAACCATACCAGCGTATCCACGGTTAATGCCGAATACTTCAATTCCTTCAGAAATTGCTTTGAGAACAACTGCGCGAGCGGCAGCGTTCATACCAGGGGCATCTCCACCACTAGTCAAAACAGCAATACGTTTCATTATTCCTGATACTCCTTTTATATATTTAACATTTTCATTATAACATAAAGAATTCTAAATGGCTTTAAATTTGAAAAGATTTATTGTTTTTTTTATCGTAAAACCGTTTTCAACACATAAGGTGCTAATTCCTGATTAAGTTCCTCGTTCTTGGATACTCTATATCTTTGACTAACGATGGTTTCCTTACTTCCTTGATAACGAATAATTACAGGGATGTTTCCAGGATACTTAGCTAAGATTTGAGAAACGTCTAAGTCCTGATCATGATTCTCAAGTAAAATCCAGAAACGCTCCGTACTAGCTTCCTCCATGTTGGACAAAATTAACTGAATGCGTCCATCACGCTCCTGGGTCCGCCCATCAAGATAAAAGAGACCACCTTCACTTAATTTATCCTTATGATAGAAATAAGTTTCTGGGAATAGAGTAACATCAAGTTTATTGATCCCATCAGTTACGTTCAGAAAGGCCATCTGATCACCTTTTTTAGTTCTGATAATTCGAACGGACTCTAGCTGAACCAAAACCGTCGCCTTAGTATTAACCGTCAAATCAGAAATTGGTTGATAGGGACGAGAGGCCATTTTTTGAGCTAGGTGTAAAGGATGAGGACTAAGCCCAACTCCTAGTAACTCCTGTTCTAAATTATAACGATCCGTCTGGCTATAGTCTTCATAATCAACCCAAGAATAAGAGGACTCTGCAAACAAACTTCCTAACTCATTGACAAAAGTAAAGAGGTTGTTTAAATTGCCAATGATTTTCTGACGGTTTGGTTCAAAAATATCAAACAAACCAATCTGGATGAGAGGTGTCAAAATATCGACTTTCTGATATTTACTAGGAATACGTGTCAAAAAGTCTTCTATAGAAATGTATTTGCCATTTTGTTTGCGATCCTCAATAATCCAAAGGGAAAAATCTCTTGGCAAGCCTTTGATAGTCTTAAGGCCTAATACGATCTTGCCATCTGAAATCTTGTCCAGATAGGGAATCCTATTAATATCGAGTCTAGCTAGGGAGAAGCCATTTTCAATTGCATCCTTAATGTAATCACTAGACGAATAATTCAACATAACGTCATAGAATATCTGTGGGTAGTGCGTTTTGAAATAGGCTAACTGAAAGGCCAAAGCTGAGTAGGCATAGGCATGACTTCTATTAAAGCCATAACCCGCAAACTTAGCCATCATACTAAAGAGTCTTTCAGCAATCTGTGGGTCACGTCCTAACTGACGACTTCCTTCCATGAATTGTTCGGACATCTTGGACATTTCATTGGCATCTTTTTTAGACATCGCTCGACGAAGCAAATCGGCTTTTCCAAGTGTAAAGCCCGCAAATACTTGGGCAATCTGCATAACCTGCTCCTGATAGAGCATGATGCCATAAGTAGGCTCAAGGATTGGTGCAACTACTGGATCAATCAGATCTACTTTTTCCTTACCATACTTACGAGCAATGAAATTATCTGTATAATCGCTGGCTCCAGGACGGTTAAGTGAGGTTGTCGCTACGACTTCTTCGAACTTAGCAGGTTTAATTCGTTTAAGGAGGTTTATGGCACCTGCCTGCTCAAACTGAAAAATTCCCTTTGTCTTACCACTGGCAAAAAGTGCTAGGGTCTGTGGATCTTCCAAGTCAATGGATTTGATATCAATAGTGATGCCCTGCTCTTCTTCTAGCTTCTCTTTCATTTTTTGAACAAAGGTCAAATTACGGAGACCCAAGAAATCCATCTTAAGCAAGCCATTGGCCTCAACTGCGGAGGCATCGTACTGAGTAACCATCATATCCTCACCAGCTTTTAGAGGAATATGGTTGGTCAGATCGTCATCACTCATCACTATACCAGCTGCATGGATTGAGGTCTGTCTTGGCTGGCCTTCAATAGCCTTAGCAATCTCAAAAGCCCTCTGAAATTCCTGTCTCTGATTAATCAACTGTCTAAATGACATATTCTTCTCATAGACAGAGGTCAAGTTATCACGAAAAGAAATCTTTTTACTTAGTTGGGACAGTTCAAATTCCTTAGCACCAAAACGTTTAAAAACATCTCGAATAGCCTGCTTGGCTCCAAAGGTTGAAAAGGTAACAATCTGAGCAGAGTGCTTACTACCATAACGGTCCCTAACATAATGAAGAAACTCGCTTCGATAGATATCAGGCAAGTCGATATCAATATCAGGCATGCTATAACGCTCTTCATTTAGGAAACGCTCGAAAAGCAAGTCATTTTTAACGGGATCAATTCCAGTAATGTCAAGAACATAGGCCACCAAGCTTCCTGCAGCAGATCCACGTCCCATTCCCATATAATAACCACGGCTACGCCCAAAGCGTAACAAGTCCCAGACAATCAAGAAATAATCATCAAAGCCCATCTGATGAATGATAGACAATTCTTTGTCTAAACGTTCCTGATAAACTGGTGATGTTAACTTTTTAGACTCCAATCCAGATTGAGCTAATTGACGTAATTGGTCAACAGCAGGCATATCTCGATTAAAACGTGGAAGCTTCAAATCTGTATCAAATTGATAAGTAATGTCTGAAACAAGTTGCTCCAAATTGTTCAAAGCCTCTGGAATATCGCTATAGGCACTTTCCATTTCTTGAGGCGAGAAAAGTAGCTGATTCATAGGACAAATAGAGGCCTCTGACAAGGAAACGTTTTGCGAGATGGCATGCAACATCTGAATCGTCGAGCGGTCTGAATTCTCAAAGTAACGCACTGTATGTAAGGGAACCACAGGATAATCAAACTCTTTACCCGCATCTTCTGGCCTTACCCCAATGAAAACCTCTGAACCAAGAGTCATCCCTGGCTCCCAGTCTTCACTTGGAAGGATGAGGGCAATAGCGTTTAGATAGTCCGAAAAAGCTGTAAATTCACGCTGTCCTGAGGAGAGCTCTGTTGCCAACTTCATCAAATTTTTATAGCCCTGATTATTTTTAGCTAACAGGCGAAAAGGAATTTTTCTTCCCTCGTAAAATAGATTAGCTTCCATACCAATCAAAGGACGTAAACCGTTTCTACTTGCAAGCTGGGCAAAATGATAAGCAGCATAGAGATTGTCACGATCCATCAAACCAAGGGCTTGATAGCCAAGCTCTTTGGCACGCGCAACGTAGCTGTTCAAATCTACTACACTATCCATGAAACTATAGACGGATTTTGTATCCAATTGTGCAAACATGAAGGCCTCCTTTCTATCTTTCTATTATAGCATACGCTACTAGTAAAAACGCCTCTACCATATTAACTGTTTCAAACAAAAAGAATGAGATAGAACAACATTTTAGACATTGTCCTTATCCCATTCTTTTAAGTGATCATTATTTTTTTACTAACACATCATTACTTTTGATAGCAAGATTGAATATCAAAGTTTAGAAAAACAACTTAGTCCCTTATTGCCAATATGATGGGCGTTGTTTTTCATAGGCAGCAATCAAATCTTCATATTGAAGAGTGATTCCAATATCATCAAGCCCTTCAACCAATTTACGTTTCCACTCATGATCAATATCAAATGGAAACTCTCCAGCTGAAGATTTAATGACTTGGTTTGGAAGGTCAATCGTGATTTCTTCACCTGCAGGAAGGGCAGCCAATTTTTGACGTACTTCCAAGGGTTGAACGATTGGCAACATACCATTCTTCAATTCGTTGTTATAGTGGATATCTGAAAATGATCCAGCGATAACACAGCGGAAACCATAGTCTTCCAATGCCCATGCAGCGTGTTCACGAGATGATCCTGAACCAAAGTTATCACCAGTAACCAAAATAGTCGCATCGCGATACTCAGGTTTATTGAAGACGAAATCAGGATTTTCTTCGTAGTCATCATTAAGATAACGCCATTCAAACATCAAATTCTTACCAAAACCTTTTTTATCAACAGCTTTCAAGAATTGTTTGGGAATGAGTTGGTCCGTATCGATGTTATCATTCATCAAAGGTACTGATTTCCCTGTATAGACGGTAAATTTTTCCATTATCTTCTCCCTTATGCTTGAACTTCTGGCATATCGCGTACATCTACAAATTTACCAGCGATTGCCGCAGCTGCTGCCATTGCTGGACTACAAAGGTGAGTACGAGCTCCATATCCTTGACGTCCCTCAAAGTTACGGTTACTTGTAGATGCACAGTGAACGCCTTCTGGAACATGGTCTGGGTTCATACCAAGACACATTGAGCAACCTGGATCACGCCATTCAAATCCCGCATCCAAGAAAATTTTATCCAAACCAAGACGTTCAGCTTCTTTCTTAACTGGACGTGAACCTGGAACAACAATAGCTGTCAATGTTGGTGCGATATGTTTTCCTTTGACGAATTTAGCAGCTAACTCAAGGTCGCTGAGACGTGCGTTAGTACAAGAACCAATAAAGACATAGCCAAGATCGATATCTTTAGCATATTCGCCAGGCTTAACGTCCATATACTCGTAGGCACGTTCATCATTAAAGTCTTTGATTTCTGGGAATGGTTGATCAAACTCAACACCCATTTCAGGGTTAGTTCCCCATGTAACCATAGGTGCCAATTCTGAAACATCAATAGTAATCACTTTATCATATTCAGCATCTGGATCTGAAACCAAGGTTTTCCAGTCAGCTACTGCTTCTTCGAACTTCTCACCCTTAGGTGCGCATGGACGTCCTTCAACATAATCATAAGTTTTTTGGTCTGGATTCATAAGACCCATCTTAGCACCAAATTCAATAGACATGTTACAGATGGTCATGCGTTCATCCATTGAAAGAGCATCGATAGCTTCACCACAATATTCAACTGCGTATCCTACACCAGCATCAACGCCATAGCGTGCAATAAGTGCAAGAATAAAGTCTTTTGAATAAACACCTGGCTGTGGTTTACCAACAAATTCAACCTTCATTTTCTTAGGTTTTACTTGCCACAAACATTGTGTCGCAAAGACATGTTCCACCTCAGATGTACCAATACCAAAGGCAATGGCACCAAAGGCACCGTGCGTAGCCGTATGACTATCCCCACAAACTACAAATTTTCCGGGTTGACTACGACCTGTTTCAGGACCAACCATATGGACAATCCCCTGACGAGCAGTACCGTGGGTAGCCGCATCAATACCAAATTCTTCGACGTTTTTCGCCAAAGTATCAATTTGGTTTTTAGAAATAAGGTCACGAATGTTAAAAATATCAACCGTAGGAACGTTGTGGTCTGTCGTACCGAAAGTTAGATCTGGGCGACGAACTTTACGTCCAGCATCACGAAGTCCTTGAAAGGCTTGTGGACTTGTAACCTCGTGAATATAATGTTGATCCACATACATCAATTGTGGTTCGCCCTCGTTCCCAGTAACAACGTGACGTTCCCAAAGTTTATCAAAAATTGATTTTCCGCTCATAAAATACTCCAAATATAATCTAAGGATTAGCTAATCCGAAAGTCTTGTTAGAATAAGGTATAAAATAACGACATCAATAACAATTCCCATAAGCCAACATAGCTTAAAATACCATTTGTTAATTTTATGTCTAAAAAGTTTTCCACCTAGAAAAGCACCAATACCACCGAAAATCAGAGTCTGCAATAATAATACCTTCTCAGAAATCCGTCTCTTATGTCGAATAGCCTTTCTTTTATCAAGTCCATAAACACATAAAACAAGGAGATTCCATACCAACAAAACACTTAGTAACACTAGTTTTAGTGTCATGAGTTTAGAGATTGCTAATAATAGCTGCTGTCATTTCAGCAGTCGAAGCCTGACCACCCAAATCACGTGTCAAGATACCTTGATTCAAGGTCTTATCAACAGCATTTTCAATCAATTCTGCCCCTTCAGTTTCATTGAAACTTTCACGCAACATCATAGCTACTGATAAAATCATTGAAATTGGGTTAGCAATACCTTGACCAGCAATGTCTGGTGCTGAACCATGGATAGGTTCATAAAGACTAGGACCATTTTCAGAATGACTGGCAGATGGCATAACACCTAAAGTTCCTGGAAGGACACTTGATTCATCAGACAAGATATCTCCAAAAAGGTTTTCTGTCACAACCACATCAAAACGAGCTGGGTTGGTAATCATAATCATTGCGGCACTATCAACGAGTTGGTGTTCAAGAGTTACATCTGGAAACTCCAAAGAAACTTCATCAGCAATCTTACGCCACAATTTAGAAGTTGCCAAAACATTTTGTTTATCAATGCTAGTGACCTTTTTGCCACGACCTTGGGCAATCTTGAAAGCACGACGCATGATACGACGAATCTCATCTGCTGAATAATCATTGATATCACGAGCCTTATCTTCTTCGATAATATGCTCACCAAAGTAAATCCCACCTGTAAGCTCACGAACAACGACAAAATCTACGCCCTCGATACGCTCTGGTTTAAGAGGTGACAAGTGTTTCAAAGCATCAAAGATGCGGACAGGACGGATATTAGCAAAGAGATTCAACTCTTTACGAATGGCCAAAAGTCCTTGTTCAGGACGAACTGGCGCATTGTCATATTTTGGTCCACCAATTGCAGCCAAGAGGATAGCATCTGCTGATTTAGCAGCATCCAAAGTTGACTTAGGAAGTGGATGACCTTCGGCATCAATACCAGCACCACCAAATGGTTTAGCATCAATGTCATAATCAAATCCAATTTTTGAAGCTACTTTTTCAAGAACTTCAAGACCCGCTGCCATAATCTCAGGTCCAATTCCATCACCTGAAAGTGTTACGATTTTCTTTGTCATGTTTAACTCCTCTTTGGCTTATGGAAGGTCACGATAAGAAACCTTACGTGCCATCTCACCAGCATTTTCTTTTTGAACCAATGTATTAGCATTGATATAGGCAATTGCTGATGCTTTCAAGACATCAAAGTCCAAACCAGATGCATTGAAAATAGTATCTGTATCTACATTTTCAACAGTTACAAGTACACGCGCTTGCGCATCAATACCATCAGTTACAGCGTCAATATTATAAGAAGTCAAGCGAACTGTTTGGTTGAAGAATTTGTCAATAGCATTGAAGATAGCTTCAACTGACCCTTGACCATTGGCCAAAAATTCTACAGATTCACCGTCTTCATTAGCCAAGCTTACTGTAGCAGTGATTGTTTCATCAGCATTAGTTGTCAAACGAAGATCTTCGAAGTGGAAACCTTCTGGATTATCAACACTTGTACCAGCAACAAGGGCACGAATGTCTGCATCTGTGATATCATGTTTTTTCCCAGCCAAGACTTTAAATTTGGCAAAGAGTGGTTTGATATCTTCTTCAACAAAGTCAAGCTCAAGTTCTTTCAATTTTTCAACAAAGGCATGGCGTCCTGACAATTTACCAAGAGGAAGACTGTTACTCTTGACACCTACCAATTCTGGTGTGAAGATTTCATAAGTTTGTGGGTTCTTAAGAACACCATCTTGGTGGATACCTGATTCATGAGAGAAGGCATTTCCACCAACAACAGCTTTATTTTTAGGAACTGGAATACCTGAGAAGCGAGAAACAAGCTCTGATGTATTCATAGTTTCATTCAAAACAATATCACAACTTGCTTGGAAGAAGTCTTCACGAATTTTCAAAGCAACAGCTACTTCTTCAAGAGCAACATTACCCGCACGCTCACCAATACCATTGACTGTTCCCTGAACACGTCCAGCACCATGTTTAATTGCTGTCAAAGTATTTGCAGTTGCCATACCAAGGTCATCGTGGCAGTGAACACCAAAGACAACTTTATGATCTGATTTAATATTTTCAGTCAAGTGATCAAAAATACGTGCAAACTCTTCTGGAGTCGTAAAGCCAACTGTATCAGGAATATTAATATATGAGGCACCAGCATCAACTGCTGTTTGAACAACTTCAGTCAAGAAATCAAGCTCAGTACGAGTAGCATCTTCAGGAGAAAACTCAACAACTTCAAATTTTGAACGTGCATATGACACATGTTCTTTTACAGCTTCAAGAATTTCTTCTTTTGATTTCTTCAATTTAAACTCACGATGAATCGGACTTGTTGCGATAAAGACATGAATTTGTGGATACTTAGCATCTTTCAAAGCCTCATAACAAGCATCAATATCAGATTTTACTGAACGAGCCAAACCAGTAACAGAAGTTGTTGTCATAGCTTCTGCAATTTGTTTTACTGCTTCAAATGAATCTGGGCTAGCTGCAGGGAAACCAGCTTCAATTACAGAAATTCCCCATTTTTCAAGTTGCTTAGCAATGGCAACTTTTTCTTTGATTGAAAAGTTAACACCTGGTGTTTGTTCCCCATCACGAAGACTTGTATCAAAAAATTCAACTTTACGCATAGACAATCCTCTTTCTAAAAGTAAAAACGATAGTAGTAAAAAAACATCTCACTCGGAAACCCAAGCGAGATGTTTTTACCTCCCGCTTGGTAAGCCAAACAGGACTAATGCTTATGCTGCACTAGCCCTCATTACGCAATAGCAAGACTGTCATTGTTGCGAATGTCATTGACTTATTTTCCCTTCGATGTTTTTCGTTTTTAACATAATACCCCTTTCTAAGGTAAAAGTCAACAGAATAATCTAAATAAAACAAATTTTCTGAAAATAATTACTGAAAGTAAAAAGAGCTGGATTTTCCAGCCCTTCACTTATTCTTCATTTTCTTTCAAAATTGCAGCAATTTTAGTGTTGATAAGGTCAATCGCGACAACGTTTGAAGCACCTTCTGGGATGATGATGTCTGCATAACGTTTTGTTGGTTCGATGAATTGATGGAACATTGGTTTAACCACTGATGCGTATTGTTCGATAACACTATCAAGGCTACGTCCACGTTCTTCCATATCACGTTTAATACGACGGATGATACGGATATCGTCATCAGTATCAACAAAAAGTTTAATATCCATCAAATCACGAAGACGTTTGTCTTCAAGAACCAAGATACCTTCAACGATGATAACATCTTGAGGTTCTTGACGATATGTTTTTTCACTACGAGTGTGTAGTGTGTAGTCGTAAATTGGAATATCTACTGGGCGACCTGCAATCAATTCATTGATGTGTTCAATCATCAAATCGGTATCAAAAGCAAGTGGGT
>OGJD01001265.1_pt1 | contig 15578 bp, 7 predicted proteins | sample 1571971 | NCBI WGS metagenome assembly OGJD01 (sample SAMEA2582117, study PRJEB24529) | metagenome | biome: Human gut stool | place: China | collected 2011
AACAATATCGGTGTCGTTTCCAATGGCACTGATACGCTAAATATTAAATTGGCTAAAACATTGACTGGTTTGGACAGCGTTACAGCTGGCGGTACTACTATCAATAACGGCGGTTTGACCGTAGATGGTAAAAACTATGTATCTCCAAACGGTATCAATGCGAATAATCAAAAGATCACCAATGTAGCTGATGGGACTAACTCTAATGATGCGGTTAACTATGGTCAATTACAAAATGCGATTAACTCTATCGATAAAGCGCCTACTGTGAAAGCAAAAGATGCAAATGTAACTGTAACAGAAGGTACAAATGCAGCAGGTGGTAAGGAATATATTGTTGGATTAGGCAATACAATCAATGTTGGTACTGCACATCCTGTAACTGTAGATGGTAATGCAGGTCATGTAACAGGCCTTCAAAATACAGATTGGAATGTAGATAATCCTGTGGCTGTATCCGGTCGCGGTGCTACAGAAGATCAGTTGAAAAAGGTTAATGATAAAGTTAACACTAATAAGGCTCAAATTGACAAGAATAAACAAGATATCGCTGATAATAAGCAAAATATCACAAACAATGCCAATAATATTGCTCAAAACAAGCAAGATATCTCCAACATTAATACAAAAATTAATAAAGGCTTGAACTTTGCTGGTGATACAGGTACTGTAAGCAACAGACAATTAGGCGATACAGTTACTGTTAAAGGCGGTGCTACAGGTACATTGTCTGAGAACAATATCGGTGTTGTATCCGATGGTGCTAACAACTTGAAAGCTCGTCTTGCTAAGGACTTGAAAGGTTTGAACAGCGTAACTACCGGTAATACTGTTATGAACACTGATGGCTTGACTATCAATGGCGATCCTAAGATTGTTAAGGACGGTATCGATGCAGGTAATAAGAAGATTACTAATGTTGCAGCAGGTACAGCTGATACGGATGCCGTTAACGTTAGCCAATTGAAACAAATTGGCGGCAATATCAAGAACATTGATAGCCGTGTGAACAGAGTTGGCGCAGGTGCAGCGGCATTGGCAGCACTTCATCCTCTAGACTTCGATCCTGATGATAAATGGGATATCGCTGCAGGCTATGGTAACTATAAAGACGCTCACGCAGCTTCAATCGGTGCATTCTACCGTCCAAACGAAGATACTCTATTTAGTGTAGGTGGTTCCTTCGGCGGTGGCGAAAACATGTTGAATGCTGGCGTTAGCTTGAAACTTGGTCAAGGCAATCACGTATCTACTTCCAGAGTAGCTATGGCGAAAGAACTTAAGGATCTTCGTGCGGAACTTGAAAGTATGAAGGGCGCACTCATGAAAGTATCCGAAGGTAAACAGCTTAACTCCTTGGATTTGGATAAGATGCAACTCTTCCCAGATGTGCCTGAAAACCACTGGGCATATGACTATGTGGCAACATTGGCAGGTAATGGCATCATCGTTGGCTACCCAGATGGTAAGTTTGGCGGAGACCGCATGATGACTCGTTATGAAATGGCTGCTTTGATTTACAGAGCTATTCAAAACGGTGCTGTTGCCGATGAACAAATGGCTAGAGCTCTTAAAGAATTCCAACCAGAACTTGAACGTATCAGAGTGGATACTATTTCTAAACATAAAGATGGTACTCCTGATATTCAACGTGTTTGCGTTATCAAAGGTCGCGGTTAATCGAAGCGAAAGGCTTTCATATGAAAAAATTGTGTTTTCTTGTGATTGGAATGTTATCAATACTATTGCTGTCGGGGTCTATGGCCTCGGCGGCAGATGGTATTACCGTAAGAGGTCAGTTTGAAGGGGCCTATGCGGAAAATGTATATCGTTTTGTCACTCCTGAGGGACAAGAAATTCCTGCCATGATGGAAAATGGAGGCAAGATAATGAGTTACACGCCTTTTCAGGCGTCAGGTTATATAGCCCATAATCAGGCTCAACAACCTATACTGATTACTCGAAAAGTGGCTTATGAAGATCGTCTTTCAAATCAACCCATGGTGAGCTACAGAAAAGATGTTGAAGATTCTTCTTCAAAGATAATGACACGGAAACCTCCTAAGGTTGAGATAACTCGTGATGCAGGCTATTTTCAAGGTCCTGTAAAGAGCGATCTTAACAATTGGTATCAAGTCAATCCTGGCGCTTTACGCATAGATCAGCTAGATGGTTATCAAGTTGCGTGGAATTTATCCGGGATTCCAATGAGGACTAAAATCTGTACCGTTGGTAGAATTATATCCTCTGCGGAAGGCGGACTCATGAATTTCCGTACGGTTCAAGGGACTACTATTCTTGTAGATCTCAATGGTGCAGTGTTCCTATGGGACAACGGGTAACCATTTTGGGGATTATCTCCTCTCCGTCGGTATTGATGATTCAGTTCGTACACAGCATTGGCAGCGAATGAGATAAAGGATCTTTTTAAAAATAAAACCAAATAAACTTTTCTCCGGAAAGAGCTTTTATCAATACGATGCCTTGGAATGGGGCTGGACGGTCAATGACAGAACGTCAATATATCATTTACAACCTATAATTTTATAAAATCTTTGTAAAAAACTTTGAGTTATGTCTCCTTGAATGTATAATAGTAGTATTGAGGAGACATAGATCATTTTGTCTTTTTAGGGAGTGTGTTTTTCAATCCAAAGGGAGGAAAATTATGAATCACATTTATAAAGTAATTTGGAGTCGAGTGAAGCATTGCTATGTAGTGGTTTCCGAAATCGCTACTAATGGTGGAAAAAGCAGAACCATTTTTGAAAAGAAAAATGCATCATTCGGTGCACTTTTATGCGCTTTTGCCTTGGCAGGATGTTTAGTGCCGAGTGTGGTGGAAGCATCATTTAATGCGGGAATTGGGTCTTCTGTATTTCATAAAAACAGTATTGCTGTAGGGGATACTGCTAAGACTACACAAGAATATACGGTGGCTCTCGGTAGCAGAACACAGGCAACTGATATATATGCTATCGCTATCGGTGACCAAGCAAAAGCTACAGGTCAAGGGGCGACGGCTATAGGTTCTTTATCTCTATCTACGGCACTACATTCTCTTGCTGTTGGTGATCAAGCTCATGCTACGGGTCAAGACAGTTCGGCATATGGTCTTAAATCTCAAGCTACCGGATTGGCCAGTGTAGCAGTGGGAGCCGATGCTAAGGCAAACAGTCAAAATGCAATCGCCATGGGTAACACATCTACTGTAACAGGATTAAATGCTATAGGGATTGGTTCCTTAGCAAATGCGGCAGGTACTCAAACGGTCGTAGTAGGACGTCAGGCCCATTCCGATGCAAACTCTGAAAACAGTGTTGCTATAGGTCAAGGCGCTCATGCAGGGGGACAAAAAAGAGCAAACGATCCTTATTCTGCAAGCACTATTGCTATTGGTAATGTAGCACATGCAATGGAAAATGGCGATATTACTATTGGTCGTCAAGCTACAAGCTCGGTATCCAAATATCATGATCAAGAAGGATCTGGTGCAGTTGTCATGGGGGCGGAAGCTCATTCTTATGGCTCTCGTGGTGATGTGGTTATTGGTTCCGGAGCGGAAGCCAGCATCATTAGAAAGAGCGTTACCAATCCTGATGATCATCCTGAATACTCTCAAGGCACGGCTATCGGTAGTATGGCAAAGGTGTATGGCACTCAATCTATAGGTATCGGGGGAGATGTAAGAGCTATTGGTCATTCCTCTATTGCCATCGGTGGAGATGATATTGAAACGGCGAAGCCTGATTTGAATACAGTAGTGCCTGATATGGCGGTTGCTGGGACACAAAAAAACTTTAATCGAGAACTGGCCGCTCTATACCCTGGAACTACATTGGGATCTGGTGCACTTAATGATAGTAAAAAGTATGTAAATACCGCTTCTATCGGTCATGGCAGTATGGCTATCGGTATGATGACGCAGTCTCTTGGTACGGGTTCCACGGCAATCGGTGTTAACTCATTGACAAAAGGCGTTGCCAGTACAGGTATCGGTGTCATGGCACGAAGCTGGGGTAAAAATTCTCTTGCCGTAGGTAGCCAGGTAGGTGCGTATGGTGACAAAGCCATATCCATTGGTGATACGAATACAGTTGGTTTCGATATGACCGATGGCGCTACATCCGGTACTAAATCTGCTGCTCTCGGTGTAGAAAATAAAGTGTATGGAAGCAATTCCTATGCTATTGGTGATGGTAATACGATTGGTTCCGCGACTATTACGGAAACCACAGAAACTAATGGCGATAAGATTAAAAAGGTTACTGCCGGTACGGTTAAAGGTAATACGGCAGGAGCTTTCGGTAATAAGAATACCATCACAACGGATAATGCATATGCGGTAGGTAATAATTCCACAGCTTCTGCTGATGGTGCCATGATTGTAGGGAGCAGTGCATCCGTAACAGGAAAGAATGGTGTGGCTCTCGGTAACAATACAAAGGTAGCGAATGAAAATGCTGTAGCTATCGGCGATGGTTCTGAAACAGCGGCAGCAGTGGTGACACAATCCGCAACGATTAATGGGGTAGCTCATAATTTTGCTGGCGTAAATCCGACTTCCACCGTGAGTGTAGGCAAGGCGGGTGTAGAACGGACCATCACTAATGTGGCGGCAGGCCGCATTTCTGCTACATCGACCGATGCTATCAATGGTAGCCAATTATATGCGGTGACTACGGAAGTAGATAAGGGCGTAGTTTATGCAGGTGATGTAAAAGCTGCTGCGGCTCCGGATAATAAGTTTACCCAAAAATTAGGTGCTCAAACTAATATTGTCGGTGGCGTGACCGATGAGTCTAAATTGAGTGATAACAATATCGGTGTGGTATCTAACGGCACGGATACGTTGAATGTCAAATTGGCTAAAGATCTAAATGTAGAGAGCGTAACAACAGGTACTACGGTAATCAATAATAATGGATTGACCGTTGGTGGAAAGAGCTTTATTACTCCGAATGGTATCAATGCCAATAATGCGCCTATTACGAATGTTGCCGACGGCAATGTAGCCCCTAACTCCAAAGATGCAGTTAACGGTGGTCAATTGAACGAAGTAAAAGAATTAGCCGGCAAACATACCATTGTGAAAGTAGATGGACAAGAAAACAGAACTGACGGTAACTTGCTCATCACTAAGACTGACAATAATGGTCAAGCTACTTATGATTTGAAGTTAAATGATAATCTAGCAATCGGTAAGGAAGGTCCAACAGGTAAAGATGGTTCCATCGGAGTCAAGGGTAAAGATGGTTCTGCTGTTGCTATCAACGGTAAAGACGGTTCCATCGATCTTAACGGTGCAAATGGTGCAAACGGTCTTACTATGAAGAGCGGTGACGCGAAACCGGCTGTAGATGGTACCGGTATTACTCGTCTCGTTCTTGAAGAAAACGGAGTGAAACACGACGTAGCAACCTTGGATGATGGTTTACAATTCACAGGTAACAATGAAAACACCGTTAATAAACACAAATTAAATACCTTGGTAAAAGTACAAGGTGAAGGTGTGACACAGGCAGATTCTGATAATTTTGCAAGTGCGTCCGGCAATATCAATGTAAAGGCGAACGGTACAGATAAATTAGAACTTCAATTGGCAAAAGATCTTAAGAATCTCGACTCCGTAACTGCAGCTAAGACTGTGAAAGCAGGCGATGCTGTTATGGGCGGCCAAACAGTGACTAATGCAGGCGGAGATAATGAAACCGGTAATTATGTAACAGGTTTAGATAATAAGACTTGGAATCCGGATAAAATTGTATCCGGTCGTGCTGCCACAGAAGATCAAGTGAAAGATGCTATAGCGGCTCAAACGGCTACGGGCCTTAAGTTTGATGCCAATGTGGGTGGTGTGAAAACTAATAAATTAGGCTCCACTGTGCTTGTGAAAGGTGAAGGCACCGCAGCCGATAATGATTACAGCGGTGAAAATATCAAGACTTTCATCACCCAAGATAATGATGGTAATACTACTATTAACGTGAAGATGAATAGAAGTCTCCTAGCTGATTCCATTAAGGTCAATAAAAAAGGTAAAGATGCCAAAGATGGCGTTACCCTTACAGGCCCTGACGGAGCAAACGGTACAGATGGCAAGGTAGGTATTTCCGGTAAAGACGGTAAAGATGCGGTATCCATGTCCGGTAAGGATGGTGTCGGTCATATCGGCTTAGCCGGTAAAGACGGTCGCAATGCGGATATCACTGCTGAAAAAGGCGATGAAGATCTTAACGGCAATGAAATCACTCGTATGAAATACATGGATGAAAATGGTACACCTCATCAAGTGGCAACCAAAGATGACGGCATGAAGTACGGTGGTGATTCCGGTGCTGTGATTAAGAAAAAACTTAACGAACAAATCAATGTTGTGGGCGGTATCTCTGATGTTAGCAAATTGTCCTCTGAAGATAACTTAGGTGTGGTATCCGATGGTACCGGTAACCTTAAGATTCGTATGGCGAAAGACTTAAAAGGACTTGAATCCGTAACAACTAAGGATGCTGCAGGTAATACGACTGTTGTAAACGGTGGCGGGATGACGATTACACCTTCTACAGGAAATTCCGTAAGTCTTACTAAAGACGGTTTGAATAATGGTGGTAATAGAATTACTAATGTAGGCCCTGGTGTAAACGGTACAGATGCTGTTAATATGAATCAATTGAATGGCTTAATGAGCGATATGGAAGGTCAAATTGCAGACTCCGGTGCTGCTAGTGCGGCTATTTCCGGTCTTAAACCATTACAATACGATCCATTGGAACCTACTCAAGTAATGGCTGCGTTAGGTCACTACAAAGGTAGCACCGCGGCTGCTTTAGGTGTGGCTCATTACACTAATGAATCCACATTGTTCCACATGGGCGTATCCCTCGGCGGTCATGACAACATGTTCAATGCGGGTGTATCTTATAAATTCGGTACATCTGATGCGAAGAAAGCCGTTCCGGAACGTTATAAAGGCGGTCCAATCAGCTCTGCTTATGTAATGCAAGATGAAGTGACAGCTTTGAAAGCGAAGTATGAAAAAGTACAACGCGATAATGAAGAAATGAAAGCACAAATTGCATTCTTGATGGAACAATTGGGTAACAAATAATATGATAAACATATTGATGTAATATGATATGAAATCACATATTCATATTGTAGTGCCATAAAAGGCGCCAAAAGCATTTTGCTTTTGGCGCCTTTTAGTATTTTATGAATTTACTCTTGCTTTTATTGGGGGTATTCGTACATATTATCTATCGAGTATATGTTGCATATATGTAAGGATAATCCATTATCGATTTAATATAAACGAATGAAATTAGATATAAACGAATGGGAGTAGAAAGAAAAATTTTTTAGTTGGTTTTATACGTAAAAAATGGTACATTTGGCATGAATATAAATAAAATGGTTAGATTTGTTGTATATTTATAAGTGATTATAATTTTTAGATGAATATAAAATTAAATTTCTTTTACTTTTCACATAGGATATGGTATGTTTAATACGATATGTATCGAAAAAAGTCCATATATTATATATGGTTTTACTTTTTTCTAGAATTATAAATGATTTTAATCTATTCATATAACCTGATTATTTTATGTAAGGAGTAAAGTAAATGAATCGAATCTTTAAGGTGATTTGGAATCGTACGAAAGGTTGTTATGTCGTTGTGGCTGAAACGGCGAAGAACGTGTCGAAACGTTCGACAGTAACTTCTGTGTTTGCAAAGATGGTTGGCATGAACGTTACAAGGGTGGCCCTATTAGCTCCATGTATGTAATGCAAGATGAATTGACGCAATTGAAAGTTGAGAATGCACTCATGAAACAACGTGACCAAGAATTGACCGCTAAGTATGATCAAGTGCAACGAGACAATGAGGAAATGAAGGCTCAAATTGCATTGCTCATGAAACAAACAGGACTTACTAAATAATTTGTACTTGGAAGTATTTGATTTTTATTATATTCTATTTATGTAAGGAATATGAAGCCCGCTCATTTGGCGGATGATTATGAGGAGGATTAGGGTTTATGAAATTAAAGAGATTTATGCCTATTTTAGCGCTTGCTTGTGTATGTGTTGCAGGTCAAGCTGATGCAGCTCGCGATACATTGATGATGCGTGAACAAGCACCGTTACCTTTAACTAACATCGAACAGGAAGTAGTTCTTCCTGTTCCTAGTGAAGAAGTGCGTGACGTAGTAAGGGATTTCACATATTTTCAATTGAATCAAGCCGGTAAGCTTATCAAAGACGATACCAATGCTGTGTCCGGGCAAGAACGTTATAGTAATAATGCGCTTTATTATATGAATGTCCGCCGCAGCTGGTACATCGTGAGTCATCGCTATAAAGAAGACAGCTATGCACGCGTGGCTTTAGATCGTTTGTATGATGACTATAAAAAGTTCTTTGAATCACATACTACGGTATCTGAAGCCGGTAAAATGGATTATGCACAAGAAATCATCGATATCTTGGATCGTAATACTGCCGAAATTAAAAATGATGAATTGCGCTTTTACATGAATGAAATGGTTATTTTCAGTTTGAAACAATCTATGAAAGATGGGAATAATCGTGTGAAAGTTGTTCAACAAACAAATGAACTGGTAGCTGAAGGGTATCGTGTAGTTGATCTTCGCAAAGCTATCAACACAGAGGAAGCTCTTGACTAATATGGTTGAAAGTTTACTCGAATAGCAAGTCATATAATAGCTTGTATAGTAATTCTCATAGTGACTGAACTATATTCATACTTTTTAATTAAGTGCTAAGGGGCATCATTTTGGTATCGCCTTAGCACTTTTTTTATTGTCTTTAGACTGGTTCGAGACGTAGTCGCGAATCATAAAACCACCTGCTATGCGGGTGCGGCAACGAAAGTTATACAAAAAAATCACCTTGCTTAAGTATAATGTAGGTGTTCAAGCCGCATTATATGCAAAAGAAAGGTGATTTTATATGGCAACAAAGACACAGAGCCTTGCGCACACAAAATGGTTATGCAAATACCACATAGTATTTACACCTAAGTATAGACGTAAAGTTATATATAATCAATACAGAAATAGTTTACGTGAAATACTGAGACGTTTATGTGAATATAAGGGCGTCAAGATTATAGAGGGGGAGCTCATGGCAGATCATGTGCATATGTTAGTATTAATCCCACCTAAAATAGCAGTTTCATCTTTTATGGGATATTTAAAAGGTAAAAGTGCACTAATGATGTTCGATAAACACGCAAACTTAAAGTATAAATTTGGAAATAGACACTTTTGGTCCGAGGGTTATTATGTTAGTACGGTAGGTTTAAATGAGGCTACAGTAAAGAAATATATACGTGAGCAAGAGTTACATGACCAAATGAAAGATAAACTTAGTGTAAAAGAATATGAGGACCCTTTTAAGGGTAGCAAGTAATACATATCCCCTTTAAGGGGACCGTTACGAGTCAATGGCTATGCGGCTTGAACGTAGTGAAAGCCAGCGCCTTTAGACGCTGGCCTAGTACTACGGGCTTATAGCCCGTGAGCAAACCACCCGTTTTACGGGTGGTTCTGATTATAATTTTATAACTATTTTCAGATATTTTATTTTTTGTTATAATAATATTTAGAAAGGTCTGCTTTGTTTTAAATCGTTTTTCTTTATAACTATAATAAATCAAAGTAGTCTTGTTTTTGTTTCCTGGCACTGCAAATACATTACATAATAATCAAGATTTAGCGATTCTTGAATTATTACTATAATGATGTGATAATGATTATTAAGATGAATACTCGCCTGTTTTTAAAAAGGTGTTTTTTACAGAGGGTATATATCTTTTACTTCAATATAGAGAGCGTAATTTTAGTGTAACAGGAGGAATTTAGGAGGGAAGTTATGAATCGGATTTACAAAGTTATTTGGAGTCGGGTGAAAAACTGTTATGTGGTTGTTTCGGAAATTGCTAACAATCGTGGTAAGATCAACGGAAGCACCGGCACAGGTGTGCGCACTCTTTTATGTGCACTTGCATTAGTGGGGAGCGTAGCACCGCCACTAAATGTTGCTCAAGCGGTAAATCCTGCCGGAACAGGGGCAGGTGTAGCCTGGGGTGATGGAGCCAACAGTGGAGCCGATCAGCACAATGTGGCGATTGGTGGTTATGCTAAGGCGCTTGGCACGGTTGCTTTGTCGTTAGGAGCACATAGTGAGTCTACAGGAGCATATTCTACCGCCGTAGGTGGCGGATCACATGCTACCGCTAAAAATGCAGCAGCAATTGGTCCTTGGTCTGAAGCGAGAGCAGAAAATGCGGTTGCTGTTGGTGCGACTGCTAAGTCTTTAGCAGAATATGCGATGGCTGTCGGTGGGGACTCGATGGCTAATGCTAAAAACGCGGTTGCCTTAGGTGCTATCGCCAATGCGTCACAGGAAAATGCGGTTGCCATCGGTTCAAAGGCTGAGTCTAGTGGAGAGTATGCTACTGCCATCGGTGGCGGCGCCAAGGCGAAAAATAAGCATGCCATTGCTGTTGGTAGCCTCTCTGAGGCTACGGGAGAAGGTTCCTTTGCGGTGGGGAATAACTCAAAAGCTTGGAATAATTATGCTTATGCAATCGGTGGAAGCTCAAAGGCGACAGGTCAGTGGTCTATCGCTATGGGTACGAATGCGACGGCTCAGGAAGATAGCACTGTAGCGATTGGTACTTGGGCAGAGGCGACAAAGGGGCAAGCCACGGCTATCGGTAATCAAGCTAGAGCAAGAGCTATAGGGGCAACGTCTCTCGGTAGACTTTCTTTAGTTAGTGCAGTGGATGGTACTGCGATAGGGTCTTCAACCTCCGTTACGGGCCTAAATGGTACGGCGATAGGTAACAAGGCTAATGTATCAGTAAAGAATGGCGTAGCTATCGGTAATGAAGCAAACGTGGCGAATGAAAATGCCGTGGCTATCGGTGCCGGATCTGAAACTGCAGCAGCGGTTGGTACAGCATCTGAAATGATCAATGGCGAAGTACATAATTTTGCAGGTGCTAACCCTGGTTCTACGGTAAGTGTAGGTAAGGCAGGCGCGGAACGTACTATTACCAATGTTGCGGCAGGTCGCCTTTCCGCTACATCTACGGATGCTGTCAACGGCAGCCAACTATATGCGGTAAATACGGAAGTAAATAAAGGCGTAGTTTATGCAGGTGATGTAAAGGCTGCAGGGGCTAATGATAATAAATTTACTCAAAGATTAGGCGCGCAAACTAATGTTGTTGGTGGCGTGGCTGATGTATCTAAATTGAGTGATAACAATATCGGTGTAGTATCCAATGGATCTAATACACTAAATGTTAAATTGGCTAAAGAACTACAAGGCTTGACTAGTGTAACGACCGGCAATACCGTAATGAACACTGATGGTGTGACTATCACCGGAGGTCCGAAAATCGTAAAAGACGGTATTGATGCGGGCAACAAACAAATCACAAACGTTGCCAGCGGCGGAGATGTAATTACAAACGGCGCTAATATCGGCGATATCAACCGCATCGTTACTGCTAAAGACAAATACATAACCGGCGGTACCGCAACGTACCAAGCTAATGGTGACGGTACTGCAAATCTAACCGGTACAAACGGTTTGACCGCTAATGTGACAGGTCTTAAAAATAACTTTGTTACAAGCGGCAGCGTATCCAATGACGGTAAAACGTTGACATTGGAACGTAATGATACCGGTAAAGTTAATGTCGATTTAAGCAATGTATTTACCGAAGTTGCAAAAGGTGACTATCGTTTGGTAGCAAACCCTGAGCCAAATAGCCAAGGTAAATATAAAGCTGACAGCGACGGCAACATGGTATTGACTGTAGCTAATGATAAAGGCGATAAGAAACAAGTTACATTGACAGATATCGCATCCAAAGCGCAACAAGATACCAATACAACAAATATCACAAATATCAACAATACCATTGCGAAAGGTTTGAACTTCGCTGGTGATACCGGTGCAGACATCAACAAGCAATTGGGCGAGAAGTTATCCATTAAGGGTGGTGCTTCTGCGGACTTGACAGATAACAATATCGGTGTAATATCTGATGGTGCTCAACTAAATGTTAAGCTTAAAAAAGATGTTAACCTAGGTCCTAACGGTAGCTTGGCTATCAACGGAAAAACTTATGTCAATAAAGACGGTTTGAATGCGGGTGGTCAAAAAATTACTAACGTAGCACCTGGTACTGATGGAACGGATGCTGTCAATGTGGATCAATTAAATGCTGCTATTGGCGGTACATCCAAAGCGACAACCGTAAAAGCTAAGGATGCTAACGTAACCGTTACAGAAGGCGTTAACGCTGCTGGTGGTAAAGAATATACAGTTGGATTAGGTGATAAGGTTACTCTTGGTTCCGATGCTGATAAGAAAGTTGTTGTAGATGGCACTACTGGTACGATTACGGCCGGAGATAAGGTGACTATTAACGGTACAACAGGTGATATTAAGGCCGGAACAGTTAAAATAACCGGCGCAGGTACGGTAAACGAATTGACTAACCGTACATGGGATATCGATAATCCTACAGTTGTACATGGTCAAGCGGCAACAGAAGACCAATTGAAACATGTTAGTGACGGTGTAAAAAATAACAAAACCGATATTACAAACATCAATAAAACCATTGAAAAAGGCTTGAACTTCAAGGGCGATGATACAACTGTTATCAATAAACAATTAGGCGAACAGTTAGATATCAAAGGTGGTGCTGATGCAAATAAATTGTCTGATGACAATATCGGCGTAGTATCTGCAAATGGTGCGCTTAATGTTAAATTGTCAAAAGAATTGAAAAATTTAACTAGCGTAACTACCGGTAATACTGTTATGAATACTGATGGTTTGACTATCAATGGCGGTCCTAAGATTGTTAAGGACGGTATCGATGCAGGTAATAAGAAGATTACTAATGTAGCAGCCGGTACTGATAACACGGATGCAGTTAACTTTGGTCAATTGAAAGACGTTGTTGCAGCAGGTAAAACTATCCTTAAAGACGGTAAAAATACAACCGTTGAAGGCGATGGTTCCGCTAATGATCCATACAAAGTTAACGTAAATGACGATTTGGTGCTTGGTAAGAAGGGTGCTGACGGCAAAGACGGCTCCATCGGAGTTAACGGTAAAGACGGCTCCGCTGTTGTTATCAATGGTAAAGACGGCTCTATCGGCTTGAATGGTAAAGATGGTGCTAACGGCATCTCCATTAAAGGTGGCGACGGTAAACCTGGCGTTGACGGTACAAACATCACTCGTCTCGTTATCGAAGAAAAGAACGGCGAAAAACATGATGTTGCAACATTGGATGATGGCATGAAATATGGCGGTGATACAGGTGCTGTTATTAAGAAAAAACTTAATGAACAAGTTAATGTAGTCGGTGGCATTACTGATGTAAATAAATTGACTACTGATGACAATATCGGTGTTGTATCCGATGGTGCTAACAACTTGAAAGTTCGTCTTGCTAAGGACTTGAAAGGCTTGAACAGTGTAACTACTGGTAATACTGTTATGAACAGTGATGGCTTGACTATCAATGGCGGTCCCAAGATTGTTAAGGACGGTATCGATGCCGGCGGTAAGAAGATTACTAATGTCGCTGAAGGTACCGATGGCACTGATGCAGTAAATGTTAACCAATTGAGTAAAGCGGTAGCTGGTGCTACAACTAAACTAGAGAATGGCAAAAATACAACAGTGACCTCCACAACTAATAATGATGGATCTAAGACATATAAAGTAAATCTCAATGATGATATTACTCTTGGAACAGATCCTGATAAGCAAATCTCCATTAAAGGTTCTGAAGGCACAATCCAAGCAGGTAAAGTAACTGTTAACGGTACAGGCGGTACAGTGAATAACTTGACTAATAAGACTTGGGATCCTGCTCATATCACTAGTGGACAAGCGGCAACCGAAGATCAATTGAAAGCTGTTAATGACGACTTCAATAATAAAGTAAGAGCAGGCCGTGTATTCCAAGGTGACCAACCTGGCGATAGCGGTAAAGTGGTTCGTGGATTGGGAGATACTATGAACCTTACTGGTGGTGCTGATGTGAACCGTTTGGCAGATAATAATATCGGTGTTGTGAAAAACGCTGCTGGTGATGGCTATAACATCAAGTTGGCTAAAGACTTGAAAGGTCTTGAGTCCGTAACGACTACGGATGCTGCTGGTAATACAACTGTTATGAACGGTAACGGTATTACAATTAAAAATAATGCGGGTGGCAGCGTATCCTTAACAAGCTCCGGTTTGAACAACGGTGGTAACAAGATTACTAATGTGGCTCCAGGCGAAATTAGCTCCACTTCCACTGATGCTGTTAATGGTTCCCAACTTAATCGTGTTGCAAACAGCATGAATAATGTTGTAAACGAAGTTCGTCAAGTTGGTGCTTTATCCTCCGCGTTGTCTGCATTGAAACCTATGGCTTATGATCCTTACGAACCTACTCAAATCATGGCAGGTTATGGTAACTACCGTGGCGACTCTGCATTGGCATTAGGCGTGGCTCATTACAAAAATGAATCCATGATGTTACATGCTGGCGTAGCTTGGGCGGGCAGCAATAGCCATATGATGGCAAATGCTGGTGTAACTTGGAAAGTAGGTAACAGAGACGGCGAAGCAGAAACTGCAGATCGTTACCGTAAAGGACCTATTAGTTCCACATATGCAATGCAACGTGAACTTGCTGCAATGAAAGTTGAAAATCAAGGATTAAAAGGTGAAGTAGCTGATTTGAAAGCTGAAAATGAACAAATGAAAGCTCAAATTGCTGCAATGATGGCAAAACTTGGTATGTAATCATTTGAGAGAGTAAGAACTGAATGAACAAAGGAAGGTATGCGCTACCTTGTGTAGCGCCTGCCTCTCCCTATTGTTTATAAAAGCAGTGCTTTTAAATATGAACGTGTAAACGCGTGAGAGATACTTTCACCATAATCTAACGATAGAAAAGAGGAATATAGAATGAAAAAATCTACATTACTTGCTTGTGCAGCGGCTCTTGTTATTTCTACAGGCGTTGTAGGTGCACAATCCGCTCCAACATATGACGACAATTTGATCTTACCTAATCCTGTATCTGCTCCAGCATTGGGCAATGTAGTATTGGTACCTGTGGCTAGCCCACAAACAGTGTCTGCTGTTCATGACTATGTGAAAGCTTGGCAAAATGCAGAAATCAATATCGCAAAAGCTAAAGTAAAATACGAAAACCATGAACGTATGACTAAAGCTGAAAAAATCTGGTTACATTCCTATGATAAACACAACTACGCTGACTACTTCCGTACACACTCTATCGGTCGTGTACATGGTCAAGAAGTGTTCTTGAACTGGAATGGTGAAAACCGTAATAAAAACGAATACGAATATTTCGAAATGCCTAAATACAATGAAAAAGATGGCTTCACTAACAGCTATGGTTACAATGTATTGCGTGGCATGGTAGATCGTATTAACGAAATCATCCAAAAACAAAAAGAAGTTGGCGGTCCTATGACTGACGACGA
>OGJD01001278.1_pt1 | contig 15406 bp, 10 predicted proteins | sample 1571971 | NCBI WGS metagenome assembly OGJD01 (sample SAMEA2582117, study PRJEB24529) | metagenome | biome: Human gut stool | place: China | collected 2011
TACAACTTGTAATAAATTAATAAAAAAAATGCTATATACAACGAATAATATTACTCACCCAGAAGCAATTTCTTTAGGAGAAGATAGTATAACATTAGTAAGATTAGCATTAAACTGTAAAAAAATAAGTAAAATAAATAAAATTGTATATCATTATAGACAGAGTTCAAATAGTATGACAATGAATAAAAAAAAGAAAATTTTAGAATATAAAAAAGGTATTGAAATAGTAAAGAACTATTTTTTCCAAAAAAATGAAGAGAAATTTTTTGAAAAATATGAAATATTATATACTTATAATTTATTTTATAAACATTTATTCCTCTTTACATATAAAAGAGCTAAAAAAGAAAATAATAGAGACTATCTCATAGGTTGGAATCTATTAATAAATGATTTAAGAAAATTAAAAAATAATGAACTATTTATAAAAAATTTTACATTATTAGAAAGAGTTATGGTCAAGATTTATTCTTTTAATATAAAACTAGGAGATATTTGTATGAATGTACATAGAGAGTTAATAAAAAAATACAAAGGAAGAAAGATATGAAAGGAATAATACTGGCAGGAGGAAGTGGTACAAGACTTTATCCAATAACAAAATCAATATCAAAACAAATAACACCAATATATGATAAACCAATGATATATTATCCTTTATCAGTTTTAATGCTAGCAGGAATAAAAGATATTCTGGTTATTTCTACACCAAGAGATCTTCCCATGTTTGAAGAATTATTACAGACTGGGGTTAATTTTGGTATATCTCTAAGTTATGCAGTACAGGAACAGCCTAATGGACTAGCAGAAGCATTTTTAATAGGAGAAGACTTTATAGGAAATGATTCATGTGCTTTAGTTCTTGGAGATAATATATTTTATGGTCATGGCTTTACAGGAATGCTTAAGGAAGCTGAAGCAAAGAAAAAAGGAGCTACTATCTTTGGATATTATGTACAAAATCCTAGAGATTTTGGAGTAGTAGAATTTGATGAAAATAATAGAGCAATATCATTAGAAGAGAAACCTGAGAATCCAAAATCTAACTATGCAGTACCTGGATTGTATTTCTATGATAATACTGTAGTAGAAAAAGCTAAAAAAGTAAAACCTTCAAAAAGAGGAGAACTGGAAATAACAACTTTGAATGAGATGTATCTTAATGAGGGAACTTTAAATGTAACAAGTCTAGGAAGAGGAATGGCATGGCTTGATACAGGAACACATGAAGCTTTACTAGAAGCAGCAAACTATGTAAAAACTATTCAAAGCAGACAAGGAGTAATGGTAGCCTGTCTTGAAGAAATTGCATATAGAAATGGATGGATAACAAAAGAAAAAGTATGTGAACTAGCAAAGCCACTGCTTAAATCTAAATATGGAGAATATTTGATGGATCTCATCAAATAGATAAAGGGGTTAATATGAGTAAATTTAAAAAAATAGAAACAGGAATAGAAGGTTTATACATATTAGAACCAACTGTATTTGGAGATGAAAGAGGATTTTTTCTTGAAACATACAGTAAAAAAGAATTTGAAGAAATAGGAATATTTGATGAATTTGTACAGGATAATCATTCTAAATCTAAAAAAGGTGTACTTAGGGGGCTTCATTTTCAAACTAAGCATTCTCAAGGAAAACTTGTAAGAGTGCTAAAAGGTTCTGTATATGATGTAGCTGTAGATATCAGAAAAGAAAGCAGTACATATGGAAAATGGTATGGAATAGAATTAAGTGCAGAAAACAAGAAAATGTTTTTTATACCAAAAGGATTTGCGCATGGATTCTTAACATTGGAAGAAGAAACAGAATTTCAATATAAATGCACAGACTTATATCATCCTGAATATGATTCAGGAATAATGTGGAATGATAAAGATATAGCTATTGACTGGAATTTTGAAAAATATGGATTAAAAGAAGAGGATATAGTTTTATCAGAAAAAGATAAAAAGCATCAATCTTTTAAGGAGTATACAAAAAAATATATAGGAGAGAATGCATTACTTACAGGGGCAGATGGACAGCTAGGCCAGGACTTTCAAAAGCTTTTTGATAAATTGGGAGTAAAATATACAGCTACTGACTATAGAGAATTAGATGTAACTGATAAAGAAAAAGTAAAAGAATTTGTAGATAGCAATGATTTTACAATGATAATAAACTGTGCTGCATATAATAATGTAGATAAGGCAGAAGAAGAACTAGAGAAATGCTATGCTCTAAATTCTTATGTGCCTAAGTATCTGGCAGAGATATGTAAAGAAAAAAATATAATATTTGTAACATATTCAACAGATTTTGTATTTGATGGAGAAAAGGAAATACCGTATACAGAAGAGGATATTCCAAATCCATTATCAATATATTCAAAAGCTAAACTAGAAGGAGAAAAATATTCTCTTGAGTATGAAAAAAGTTTTGTAATAAGAACATCATGGGTATTTGGAATGGGGAATAATAATTTCTGTAAACAGGTAATAAATTGGAGTAAAGGAAAAGATAAATTAAAAATAGTAGATGATCAGATATCATCTCCAACATATTCAAAAGATCTAGCAGAATACTCATGGGAGCTTATCCAGACAGATAAATATGGATTGTATCATTTGGCAAATGATGGAGAAGCATCTAAATTTGAACAAGCGCAATATGTACTGAAAAAGATAGGATGGACTGGAGTACTTGAAAGAGCAAAAACAGAAGAGTTTCCATTACCAGCAAAGAGAGCGCAATACTCTAAGCTGGACAGCAGTAAAATAGAAAAAATAGTTGATAAAAAAATACCACACTGGAAAATAGGAATAGATAGATTTTTAGAAGAGATGAAAGAAAAGGGAGAGATATAGACGAAAACATATCTTGTAACAGGAGCAGCAGGATTCATAGGAACAAACTTTGTGAAATATATGCTTGAAAAATATGGAGAAGATATAAAAATAGTAGTTCTAGACAAACTAACTTATGCAGGAAATATTGAAAATATACAAGAAGAAATAGATTCTAAAAAGATAGACTTTGTAAAAGGAAATATCTGCAACAGAGAGCTAGTAGAAGATATATTCTCTAGATATGAAATAGATTATGTAGTAAATTTTGCAGCAGAGTCTCATGTAGATAGAAGTATATCAAATCCACAGATATTTTTAGAGACAAATATATTAGGAACACAAAACCTATTAGAAGTATCTAAAAAATTCTGGAGTATAGGAAAAGATGAAAATGGATATCCAGTGTATAAAGAAGGAAAGAAATTTCTGCATATATCTACAGATGAAGTGTATGGATCGCTTTCAAAAGACTATACAGAAGCAAAAGAACTTGTACTTAATGATAAAGTAAAGAAAGTAGCAGAAGGAAGAAAGAATTTAAAAACATATGGAGATAAATTCTTTACAGAAGAGACACCATTAGATCCAAGATCACCATATTCAGCTTCAAAAACATCAAGTGATATGATAGTGAGAGCATATGCAGAGACATATAAATTTCCAATGAACATAACAAGATGTTCTAATAACTATGGACCATATCAATTTCCAGAAAAGCTGATACCTCTTATTATAAAAAATATACTAGAAGGAAAGAAACTTCCAGTATATGGAGATGGAAGCAATGTAAGAGACTGGCTTTATGTAAAAGATCATAATAAAGCAGTGGATATGGTAATTAATAATGGAAGATTAGGAGAAGTATATAATATTGGTGGATTCAATGAAGAGAAAAACATCAATATAGTAAAACTGACAATAGATACAATAGCTAAAATAATGAAAGAAGAACCAGAGTACAGAAAGATATTAAAAACTGATATAGAAAATATATCATATGGTTTAATAAATTATGTGCAGGATAGACTGGGACATGATGCAAGATATGCAATAGATCCAGAAAAAATAGTAACAGAATTAGGATGGTATCCAGAGACATCATTTGATAAAGGAATAGAACAGACAATAAGATGGTACCTAGATAATCAAGAGTGGATAGAGAAAATTTTAAGTAAATAAACAAAAAGGGAGAATACTAATAGGTAAACTCCCTTTTTTTCTATTTTGTAATTTCGTTATAAAGTGAAATATATTTTTTAGCAGATGTATTCCAGTTATTATCTCTAGCTTTAGAACTTTTTACAATTTTTTCCCATTTATCTTTATCTTCATAAATAGAAATTGCATATTCCAGAGTTTGATATAATTCATCACTGCTTATATTTTTAAAACCAAATCCATCTCCTTCTCCAGTATATTCATTGTAAGGAGTGACTGTATCTTTTAATCCACCTGTTTCTCTGACTATAGGGACACAGCTGTATCTCATAGCAATCATTTGAGAAAGGCCACAAGGTTCAAAGATAGAAGGCATTAAAAACATATCTGACCCACTGTATATCTCCATAGATAAAGGCTGGTTAAATCCAATATATGAGCAGACTCTTCCAGGATATTGTCTTTCTTTCCATTTAAAGAAATCTTCATATTTAGGCTCACCATTTCCAAGAAGAACAAACTGGATACCTAATTTCATCAATCTGTCAAAGCTGTCTATAATCAAATCTATTCCCTTTTGTCTGTCTAATCTAGTAATGATAGACACTAAAGGAACATCAGGCTCCTGATTAAGTCCTAAACTTTCCTGAAGTTCAGCCTTTAATCTTTTCTTTCCTTTTCTAGGAACCTTATACACAGTTCCATCTATTCCATTGACTATACCTTTCAGTTTATAATCAAATTTTCTGAATAGTCCATCTAAACCTTCACCAAGTTCAGGAGTTTTGATTTCTTCTGCATATGAATCACTAACAGTAGTGATATAGTCAGAATACACAACTCCTCCTTTCAAGAAAGAAATCATATCATAATACTTGATTCCATCTTCAACAAAATATCTTCCTCTATCTAGCTCTAAAGTTTTTTCTATGACATCATTGTAGAAAAAACCTTGGAATCTCAGATTATGAATAGTGAAGATGGTTTTTATATTGTACATTCCTCTTTCTTTTAAGTAGATGGGTACCAGTCCAGTGTGCCAGTCATTACAGTGAATTATATCTGGTTCAAAACCTGTGATATAGAAAGTTTCTATGATAGCTTTGGCAAAGAATGCAAATCTTTCACAGTCATCTCCTTCACCATAGACTTTACTTCTGTTGAAGTATCTTTCGTTATCAACGAAATAGTAAGTTACCCCATCAAGTTCACAATAATCTATTCCAACATACTCATTATGATGAGCTACCCATATTTGCTTATCTCCTAAATGCTGCATCATTTCCTTATACTTATCAGGAATAGAACTATATTTAGGCATTATCACTCTTACATCTATTTTTTCTTTTTTTAATGCTTTTGGCAGAGAGTAAGCCACATCTCCAAGCCCTCCAGTTTTCACAAAAGGCCATGCTTCTCCTGCTGCAAAAAGTACTTTCATCTTCATCACTCCTTTATGAAGAACTAGTCTCTACCCTTCCCTTTTAGGTATTCTAAAAGATCTCTGTAGTGTTCTTTATCCCATTTGATGCTCTTTTCAATAACTAGAGGGTAATTTCTAGAAGCACTTAGTCTTTCATTACATTTGATTACATTATTTTTATCTACAATTATATTTTTCAATACAGCTCCAGATTTGACAACACTATCTTGTAAAAGGATACTGTCTTCAACTATAGCTCCCTCTTCAACTGTAGCTCCTCTAGCTAAAATAGAGTTTTTAACTTTTCCACCTAAAATACATCCATTAGCTATAACGGAATTTACTATTTCAGCTTTTTCTTTAAACATTGATGGAGGGGTATCTTTTGTTTTAGTGTAAACTTTTCTTCCATCTTTATTAAAGATATCTTCTCTAGTTTCTTTATTTAGAAGATCCATGTTGAAGTCAAAGTATTCTTTAGTTGAGTTGATACAAGCTAAATATCCTTTGAATTCATATCCATTGATACTCAATCTGGCAATGTTTCTAGAGATAAGGTCTTTTACTGTATAGTAAGCCCCATCTTGTATTCCATCACAAATCAGCTTTATTAGAAGTTCTTTCTTCAGAACGAAAGCTTCCATAGAAATATTTTCATCCTTTTTAAAGAAAAGATTTTGTCCGATTCCTAATATTTCTCCATTTTCTCCAACTTTTACACTGTCACAATTATCAAATCTTTCATTTGCATTATCAACTTTTTTGTATACCAGAGTAACATCTTTTCCGCTTTCCTCATGTTTTTTTACAACATCAGCAATATCAATGTTGCATACCATATGAGAGCTTAAAACAACTACATTTTGCTGTTTGCTGCGGAAGAAATATTCCATATTCTTTTTAACTCTTTTTATATTAGTTGAATATGTAGAATCAGCCATTTGTTTAAAAATAAATATACCATCTTTTTTTCTATCTAAATCCCACTCAGTACCTCTTCCAATATGGTCAGTAAGTGAGTTCATATCATCATTTCCACCAAAAATACCAACATTTCTTATTCCTGCATTAACCAGATTTGATAAAGCAAAATCTATTATTCTGTAAGTTCCTCCTACTGGAACAGATGCCAGAGGTCTCATTTTAGTAAGAGATCTGATATTATCTAGAGATTCGGCTAAAAATATTATAGCCATATAATTATTTAGCATAAAGTCCTCCCTTGTAAGCTTATTTTATAACTTCGCTTTTTACTATTCTTCCATGACCGATAATAGCAATTTCAGTATCGTCTCCAATAACTGTATTTTTCTTGATAACTACTTCATCAGCTATGATTGCTTTATTTATAATAACATTTTCTTCGATAACTGTATCCTGCATTATTACAGAGTTAATGACTTTACTATTTTTTCCGATTTTAACACCAGGGAAAATAACAGAATTTTTAACTACACCTTCTATTTCACAACCCTTATCAACTAATGAAGTCGTAATTACAGCATCATCACTTACATATAGAGGAGGATAAACTCCTTGACGAGTATTAATTTTCCAGTCTTTATCAAATATATTCAGTTCATTATCTGGTTTTAAAAGATCCATATGAGCATCCCAGAAACTTTCTATAGTTCCAACATCTTTCCAATATCCTTCAAATGGATATGCAAATAATTTTTTGTGGTCATTTAATAGATTAGGAATTATATTTTTACCAAAGTCATTACTTGAAGTAGGATCTTTTTCATCTTCAAGAAGGTATTCTTTTAATACGCTCCATTTAAAGATATAGATTCCCATTGAAGCAAGAGTACTCTTTGGCTGTTTTGGTTTTTCTTCAAATTCATATATTGAATAATCTTCATTGGCATTCATAATACCAAAGCTTGGTGCATCTTTCATTGGAACATTAAATACACCAATAGTTACATCAGCATCTTTTTCTTTATGGAATTTAAGCATTTTTTCATAGTCCATCTTGTAGATATGGTCTCCTGAAAGAATTAATACATTTTCAGGATCATATTTATCAATGAACTGCATATTTTGATAAATGGCATTGGCAGTTCCTTTATACCATCCGCCCTCATCATTCTTTTTAGTATGAGGCTGTAGTACAGTTACCCCTCCATCCATTCTATCCAAATCCCAAGGTGATCCTCTTCCAATGTGATCATTAAGGATATGAGGTTCATATTGAGTAAGTACTCCTACTGTGTCTATTCCTGAGTTAGAACAATTACTTAAAGTAAAGTCTATGATTCTATACTTTCCTCCAAAAGGAACTCCAGGTTTAGCTATTTTTTCAGTTAAATCTAATAAACGGCTTCCTTGTCCTCCAGCTAGTATCATAGCTATTATTTGTTTTTTCTTCATAACTTCCTCCTAATATTCGATGTAATACTATTTGGCTAACTTTTTATTTTCTTTTTTAGTTGATGATTTTGTTACAGTTGTTTCTATTTTTTCTTCTTTCCCAGTCCCTTTTCCCTTTGCTCCTCCTTTTTTCTTTTCAACCTTTTCAGTTTTTAAAAAAATTACTGTGTTTTTAGGAATATCCAATTCTATATGTTGCTCTCTATAGTTCCAGCTTTTGTCAATAGGTTTGTACTTCTTCTTTTTAACAGTTCCCTTTCCACCGAATTTTTTGTCATCACTGTTTAAGATAATATTATATACTTTGTTTTCTAGTACACCGATCTTGTACTTCTTTTTGTCTTCACCAGAAAAGTTAAAAACAACTACTAAATGTTCTTTGAAATCTTTTGTTTTTCTAAGAAAGGCAAGCATATTTTCAGTATAGTTTTCATGCTCTATCCATTCAAAAGTATCCCAACTGTCTTCCCATAGAGATTTATCCTCGAGGTAAAGTGTATTTAAAGCTTTTACATAAGCCTGCACTTCTTTATTTCCATTATTCTGATCTAACAAATGCCATTCAAGAGATTCGTAAAATCTCCATTCAAGTCCATGAGCAAATTCATTACCCATAAAATTTAATTTTTTTCCAGGATGAGCCATTTGATAAGAATAAAGAGATCTAGTGTGAGCCAGTTTGTCTTCATAGTATCCAGGCATCTTTTCAATTATTGATTTTTTACCATGTACCACTTCATCATGAGACAAAGGAAGTACATAATTTTCAGAGAAAGCATACATAAAGGAGAAAGTGAGCTTTCCATGATGCTGATATCTGAATATAGGATCTATACTAAAATATTTAAGTGTATCATTCATCCATCCCATATTCCATTTGCTGTCAAATCCCAGTCCGCCATCAATGGGGTGTTTAGTAACATTAGGCCATGCAGTTGAATCTTCAGCCACTACTAAAACATCTGGAAAATCATCATGTACAACAGAATTTAGTTCTTTGAAGAAATCTACAGCACCTAAATTTTCTTTTCCGCCATATTTATTTCTTAAATCATCTTCTCCGTCTTTTCCATATGAAAGGTAAAGCATATTAGCTACTGCATCCATTCTTACACCATCTATATGGAATTCTTTAAACCAGTAAGTAAGATTAGATATTAAAAAACTTTTTACTTCATTTCTTGTAACATCGAAATTACAAGTTCCCCATTCTTTATTTTCTCCAATTCTAGAATCTAAATATTCATAAGTTGGAGTTCCATCAAATCTGTAGAGTCCATGAGCATCTTTACAGAAGTGTCCAGGTACCCAGTCTAAAATAACTCCAATATTATTTTTATGCATAAGGTTTACAAAGAACATGAAATCTTCAGGTGTTCCATATCTGCTTGTAACCGAGTAATATCCAGTAGCCTGATATCCCCAAGAAGCATCAAGGGGATATTCATTTATAGGCATTATCTCAATGTGAGTATAATTCATTTCTTTTAGATATTCAGCAAGCATAACAGCAGAATCTTTATAGTTCAGCCATTCTCCATGGATTCCTCTTTTCCAAGATCCTAAATGTACTTCATATATATTAATTGGTTTATTCAATCCAGTAGTTCTTTTATTCAGCCATCTTTTGTCTGCCCATTTAAATTTAGGAATATCATAGACAATAGAAGCTGTATTAGGTCTCATTTCAGAATAGAAAGCATAAGGGTCAGCTTTCATCTCTACTCTTCCATCAGCACTTTCCACTCTGTACTTATATTTCTCTAATTTTTTTAGGTTTGGTATTTCAAGCTCCCATATACCTTCATTATTTATTTTTTTCATCATATGGTCATAGCCAGTCCAGTTATTAAAATCTCCAACAACAGCCACTGATTTAGCATGAGGAGCCCATACTCTGAATATAACTGAATTTTTAGTTAAATGTGCTCCCATGTAATTATATACTTTTCTGTGCTCTCCTCTATGAAAAAGATACACATCTAATTCTTGCTCCATTTTAAAACGCACCTCCTTGATAACAAAGATGTTACATGAACCAGCCTATAGTTTAGCTGGTTCTATATGCCATATTTCGTCTGCATATTCTTTTATAGTTCTGTCAGATGAGAATTTTCCTGCATTAGCAATATTCATAAGCTGTTTTTTAGCCCATCCTATTCTATCTCTGTATTCTTTATTGATAGTTTTCTGAGCCTTTCTGTAAGCTTCAAAATCTTCTAATACAAAGTATTGGTCAGCTTGCTGCCAAGGAGCATTTTCCATAAGAGATCTATGAATATTTCCATAGATTCCAGTTCCAAGATCGTTAAAAGTACCATCAATCAATGAATCCACTATTCTTTTCAACCCTTGTACATTATTGTACGGAACATGAGGGTCATATCCTTTAGTTCTCATTTCTTCTATTTCATTAACTTTTAATCCGAAGATATAGTTATTTTCTATTCCTGCTTCTTCTACTATTTCCACATTGGCTCCATCTAAAGTTCCAATAGTTAAAGCACCATTCAGCATAAATTTCATATTTCCAGTTCCAGAAGCCTCTTTTCCAGCTGTAGATATCTGTTCAGATATATCAGCTGCTGGGAATAATTTCTCAGCTACTGATACTCTATAGTTTTCAACAAAAACTATTTTTAATTTTCCATTTACATCAGGGTCTCTGTTTACAACTTGAGCTACTTCATTGATAAGCCTGATTATACCTTTAGCCATCAAATATCCTGGGGCAGCCTTTGCTCCATAGATATAAGTAACTGGATTAAATTCCATAGATGGATTTAATTTTAATTTATGATACAGCCCAATAACATGGAATATATTTAAAAGCTGTCTTTTATATTCATGAAGTCTCTTTATCTGCATGTCAAATATTGAGTTTGGATTAATTTCTATTCCTTGAGTTTCTCTTAAATAATTAACTAATTCTATTTTTTTATCATGTTTGATTTCAAGGATTCTTCTTAAAATTCCCTCATCATCAATATATTCTTCTAATCTTTTTAACTGGCTCAAATCAGTGATCCATCCATCTCCAAGGAGTTCAGTTATCAGCTTTGCTAGTTGTGGATTTGATTGAAGAAGCCATCTTCTTTGTGTTATCCCATTAGTCTTATTTTGGAATTTCTCAGGATATATTTCATACCAGTCTTTTAATTCTTTCTTTTTAAGAATTTCTGTATGAAGAGCAGCAACTCCATTTATTGTGTGGCTTCCATAAATAGCAAGCCATGCCATATGAATCATATTTCCCTGTATGACAGCCATTCTTCCTTGTCTAGCTGGGTCATTAGGAAACTTTTCAGCAAGGAATCCTTTTAGTTGATCATTTATCCCCTGAGTTATCTGATATACTCTTGGTACAACCTGCTCATAAAGTCCAACCCACCATTTTTCAAGAGCTTCTGCAAGTATTGTATGGTTAGTATATGAGAAAGTTTTTTCAACTATTCCCCATGCCTTTTCCCAAGACACTCCCTCTACATCTAAAAGAAGTCTCATTAATTCAGGAATAGCTATAACAGGATGAGTATCATTTAATTGAATAGCTGTAAATTCAGCAAATTTATCAAAATCTCTTCCATGGATTTTTTTGAATTTCCTTAGGATATCCTGCAATGAAGCAGATACAAAGAAATACTGCTGCTTCAGTCTCAGTTTTTTACCTTCATCAGTTGAGTCATTAGGATAAAGGACTCTTGATATATCTTCTGCTCTTGTTTTTTCCTGAGTAGCATGAAGATAATCCTGCTGATTAAATTTTCCAAGATCAAGGTCTACTATTGAATGAGCTTCCCAAAGTCTCAAAGTATTTATATTTTTAGTTCCATATCCTATTATAGGCATATCATAAGGAACAGCTCTTACATTTTCATCTCCAAAACTTACGATTACTTCATCAGCTGGTCTTTCTATAGACCATACATCTCCATATTTTAACCAAGTTTCAGGTTTTTCTACTTGATATCCATCTTTGAAAGTCTGGTTAAAGATACCATTTCTATATCTGATACCATACCCTTGTCCAGGTAGGTTAAGAGTTGCAAGGGAATCTAAGAAACATGCAGCCAGTCTTCCCAGCCCTCCATTTCCTAAAGCTGAATCTTCTTCCTCATCTTCTACCTTATTGTAATCAATACCATATTCTGCCAGCACTTCTTTTACCTCATTTAATAATCCAAGGTTGATAAGGTTATTTCCTAATGCTCTACCCATAAGAAATTCAGCTGAAAGATAAAATGCCTGCTTCTTTTGCGAATAAAGTTTTTTAGTTTCAAACCAGTCTTCAGAAATCTCTTCAATAATAGCCTGTCCTAAAGCTCTGTAAACTTCAAATTCGTTGGCTTCAGTTATGTCTTTACCAAAACTTATTTTTACATATTTTTCAATTTGCTTCTTCAGTTCGTTCTTTTCAATTTTCATATTTTCTCCCCTTAACAGTTTGTTTATCTTTTAAATTTTCTAGTCACCATTTTTATCCCATTGCACAATTCATCAGTAATATATTTTTCATCAAGTCTCCATTTCCAGTTTTTTCCTAATGTAGATGGAGCATTCATTCTTCCATTTTCTCCCAGACCAATAAAGTCCTGCATCTGAGCTATTACTATATTTGCTTTTGATGCCCAAATAGCATCAATGAATCTTAAATTGATAGGAAGCCAGTAATCACTTTCAAATTTACTAAGATATTTTTTTAAGTATTCATCACAATAGTTTTTAGTTTCTGGTGAGATAGTTTCATACCATCCAGTTACAGTATTATTATCGTGAGTTCCAGTATATGCTACACAATTTTCTTCATATTTATGAGGCAGGTAATCGCTGTCTTCCGAATCAAAAGCGAATTCAAGCACTTTCATTCCAGGAAAACCACTCCTTTTTAAAAGTTTTTTTACTCTTTCAGTAAGAAGTCCTAAATCCTCAGCTATTATTGGAAGTTTTCCAAGTCTTCTTTCAACTGCTCTGAAGAAATCCATTCCAGGACCTTTTTCCCAGTGTCCTCTCACAGCAGTAGCATCTTTTGCTGGAATACTCCAATAAGCTTCAAATCCTCTGAAATGATCTATTCTGACAATGTCATATATCTCAAAACAGTAAGCTATTCTTTTTATCCACCAGTCATAATTTGTTTTTTTAAGATATTTCCAATCATACAGTACATTTCCCCACAACTGTCCATCTTTGCTGAAATAGTCTGGAGGACATCCTGATACTCTTTTTGGTCTTTTATATTTATCAAATTGGAATATTTTTGATTCACTCCATGTATCAGCACTGTCTGTTGCTACGAAAATAGGAATATCTCCAATTATGCTTATTCCTTTGGAATTTGCATAAGATTTCAATCTAAACCATTGATTATAGAAAGTATATTGCACAAATGAAAAATAATCTATATTTTTTTTCATTTGTTCATCATTTTTTTCAATTTTTTTTAAATTTCTATATTTGTAATATTTAGGCCAGTTCTGCCATGATTTTCCAGAAAATTTTTCTTTCAATGCCATATACAAAACATAGTTGTCCAACCAGTAAGCATTTTTTTCTTTAAAACTTTTGAAGTCTCCCTCTATTTCAACATTTTTTTCTATTTTTTTCAAGAAGATTTCAAAAATATTTTTTAAAAGTTTAGTTTTTCTTTCATTTACCTGTTCATAGTCGAGATTATCATCATAATTGATCTCTCTTAAAGGAGCAAGATCATTATCATCTATATATCCAAGCTCTACAAATTCTTCCAAATCTATAAAATATGGATTTCCTGCAAAGGCTGAGAAAGATTGATAAGGTGAATCTCCATATCCTGTAGGCCCCATAGGAAGTATCTGCCATAATTTCTGTTCAGATCTTTCAAGAAAATCTACAAATTCATATGCTTTTTTTCCAAAGTCTCCTATTCCATATTTACTAGGAAGAGAAGTTATATGCATTAATATACCGCTGCTTCTTTCAAACATTGTTCCCCCTGTTACTGAATAAAGTTTTTCTTTTCATGAAGGCTGTTTATACTGATTTTCTTTTCGAAAGATTTTTCATATATTTCAGCTAGTCTTGCCATGTAGATATCACTATGTATATGCTCAGAGATTATTTGTACATAGACTTCATTGTCTGTGAGAGTACCTATCATTTTATCGCCAGTATTGGTCACTACGAAACTGTTATGAAGATCTGTTACCATCATTATTCTTTTTGGATTTTTATGAGTTTCTTTCAATTCAGTTTTGTGATAATACTCTATATCTTCCCCAATATCTTCTAGTTTATTAAAAGAAAATATTATAATTCTAACTCCTCTTTTAACTGCTTCTTTTAAATCAGCTTCCATTATTTCAAGGTTGAAGTCTGTATTTAAATATATTTCTTTTTTAGCGTCTTTTATTACATTATGAAGAGTATGAATAATGTTTTCATAACCTTCTATTCTTAGATAATAATCTTTCTTTAAAGGTCTTTCTATATTTTTAAGCTGCTTTTTTATACTTTCAGCATTTTTATGAAATTTTTTTTCTATTTCTTCAAAGATCTTTTCTGGTTCTTTTGCTTCATATTCTTTACTTCCATTAGGGATCATGAATATATATCCATTTTTATATAAAGACTCTAAAGCCTGATACACAGTGGATCTTGAGAGATTTAGTTCCTTAGCTAGCTTATAACCATTTGTTTTTCCTGATTTCAGCAAGGTTATATAGACTATAGCTTCTGTTCTGGTAAATCCAAAATTCATTAATTTGTCTACCACATCTTGCATAACTTCCTCCCTCTGAATTTTAAGTAGTCCATTCATGTACTACTATTCTTAATTTAATTATACTTTAAAAAGTGTATAATATCAATAGCAATTGTAGCGAAAAAATCTATTTTTTTCAAAAAATATTTTAAAAAATAAATTCAATAAAAAAAGAATGACCTTTTAGAAAAATATACATAAATAACTTTTAAAACTTAATCTAGTTTTTAAGTTATTCATATAATATAATTTTAGGTCATTCTTAATTATTCATATTATATTATTATTTATTATCTTTAACTACATTTTGTCCAGCAATTCTTCCGAATACTGTAATATCAGCAATTGCATCACTACCTAGACGATTAGTTCCATGGATATCTCCAGTAACTTCTCCAGCTCCATAAAGTCCTTTTATCACTTCACCTTTAGTATTTATAACTCTTGCATTCTCATCAATTTTTACTCCACCCATTGTATGATGTACAGCAGGAACAGCTTTCATAATATAGAAAGGTCCTTTTGCTTCAAATGGAGTAAGTTTTCCTCTTTTATTAAATTCAAGATCTTTTCCATCTTTAGCATATTGATTATACTTTGCTACAGTTTTTTCAAGTTCAGCAGCATCTATTCCAAAGAAATCAGCAGCTTCTTTGATAGTATCAGCTTTAACTAAAAGTTTATTATTAAATAAGTAGTTTACTTCATCAGCATGGTGCTCAGCTACTCCGCTTAATTTTACCTGTGCTTCATCACAGAATTGGTAAGCAGCATTTCCAGTTTGATTTTTTATAGCCATAGAGATAACATCTCTTCTTTCTAATTCTTCAACAAAACGTTTTCCTTCCTGATTAACAAGAATACTTCCACCAA
>OGJD01001290.1_pt1 | contig 15165 bp, 13 predicted proteins | sample 1571971 | NCBI WGS metagenome assembly OGJD01 (sample SAMEA2582117, study PRJEB24529) | metagenome | biome: Human gut stool | place: China | collected 2011
ATATGCGGCAATCCCGCCAGCTGCGCCTGTAGGACCGGTGGCACCAGTTGGTCCGGTGGTCCCGGCTAAGCCGGTGGCGCCGGTTGCCCCTGCGGTTCCGGCCGGCCCGGTTATGCCAGTTGGCCCGGTTGCTCCAGTTGCGCCGGTGGCGCCGGTTGCCCCGGTAGCTCCGGTTGGTCCGGTTACTCCGGTCGGTCCGGTTACTCCTGCGATACCCTGAGGCCCGGTAACGCCGGTGGCTCCCTGAGGTCCCTGTGGCCCCTGGATGCCCTGGATTCCCTGAGGTCCTGTTGGCCCGGTGGCGCCGCTGTTAAAAGGAAAGTGACTATATACCCTGCAAACAAGGAAAAATGAAGTACAAGCTTATCACGTTACTGGACAAACATTGTCCAGGCGGAGACTACAGGCGCGTTTTCCGGCGGCTGGGGTACTCATGCATCCCACTTCTACTGTACGAGATCATACACTAGCAAATGGGGTACTTCATTACTACCAAGAAACAGATCAGCATTATGACTTCCATCCCGTACATCGACTAGATAAGGATACCTCAGGTATTGTCATCATTGCTAAAACATCAGTGGTCCAACATGCATTTGATAAAAAACACACCCATTTTTACAAAAGCTACGACGCCATTGTAGAAGGACATCTCCCTTCTGTGCCTATAAGCATTAACTGGCCTATAGGTCGTAAACCAGGCAGTATCATTGAGCGCTGTTGTACAGTCCAAGGAAAGCCAGCTCGCACGGATATAAATATTATTAGTAAAAATACAAGCAAAATCAGTAGTGGTAAGATTAATTCTGATGATGTAATTACGATGAAAAATAATAGTAATATATGTTCAACTGACAGCTCGCTTACATCTTATAATCAGTTTACCCATGTACGGTGCTTATTGCACACAGGACGCACCCATCAGATTCGAGTTCATTTATCTCAACTAGGGTATCCACTAGCTGGTGATGACTTATACGGTGGTCATCTAGAATCTATCCAACGCCAAGCACTGCATGCAGCGCGCGTAAGCTTTTACCATCCCGTAACAAATGAATGGCTCGAACTGCATGCAGAAATACCGGAGGATATGAACGTATTGCTAAACGATTGAGCTGATATAACACCAATAAATAAATGCTAATACACAGAAATAACCCACATGGGTCACATAACAAGACGAAATTTATGCATAAGTTATACAAAAAATATTGGCCCTTTATAGTGTTTCTTGATATACTTAACTTGAATTGATATATGATTGCAATAACAGATATGCATCTAGTTCTTACGAGCTAGAAATATTAGCAGTCACGGTATTAATAACATGATATGACAGGCTCTAGAGCCAAGGAGGACAACATGCCATTAATTACTACTACAGAAATGTTCAAAAAAGCCTATGAAGGCGGCTATGCTGTTGGCGCTTTCAATGTAAACAACATGGAAATCGTACAAGGTATCGTAGATGCAGCAAAAGAGGAACAATCCCCTCTTATCTTGCAAGTATCTGCAGGTGCTCGTAAATATGCTAAACATATTTACCTTGTAAAACTCGTAGAAGCAGCTCTTGAAGACAGCAACTTACCGATTGCTCTTCACCTTGATCACGGCGATTCCTTTGAAATCTGTAAAGACTGTGTAGATGGTGGTTTCACATCCGTTATGATCGACGCATCTCACTATGATTTCGATGAAAACGTAAAAATCACTAAACAAGTTGTTGAATATGCTCACGCTCATGGCGTTGTAGTAGAAGCAGAATTAGGCCGTTTGGCTGGTGTTGAAGATGATGTAAACGTATCCGATGCAGATGCTCGCTTTACAGACCCAGAACAAGCTGCTGAATTCGTACACCTAACTGGCGTAGACTCCTTAGCAATCGCTATTGGTACTAGCCATGGTGCTTACAAATTCAAAGGCGACCCTTACCTCGACTTCAATCGTTTGAAAAAAGTTGGCGAATTATTGCCTAACTTCCCTATCGTATTGCATGGGGCATCCTCCGTATTGCCTGAATTCGTAGCAAAATGTAATGAATTCGGTGGCAACATTCCTGGTGCTCAAGGCGTTCCTGAAGAAATGCTTCGCAAAGCAGCTCAAATGGCGGTTTGCAAAATCAACATCGATACAGACCTTCGTCTTGCTATGACCGCATCTGTACGTGAATACTTGGCTCAAAACCCATCCGAATTTGACCCTCGTAAATACTTAGGACCTGCTCGTGATGCTATTAAAGGCATGGTAGCTCACAAAATTAAAAATGTATTGGGTTCTTCCAACAAACTATAATCAATGGCTAGTGGATTTTTAAAAGGAACCTTAATTTTAACCATTGCCGGTTTCGTAGTGAAAGCCATCGGTAGTATCAACTGGATTCTTCTATCCCGCATCTTGGGCGGTGAAGGGATCGGCATCTACCAGATGGCCTTTCCTATCTATTTGTTACTATTGCAAATTTCGAGCGCAGGTGTGCCGATTGCCATCTCTATTTTGACGGCAGAACGATTAGCCTTACACGACTTTAGTGGTGCTAAGAGAGTATTCAATATTTCTTTTACAATGTTGACTATTACAGGTTTTATCGCCAGTCTTGCCATGTACTTTAGTGCAGATTGGTTAATCTCTAGTGGACTCATTGCTGAAAGCCGTGCCTACTACTCTATCATCGCGCTCGCTCCGGCAGTATTCTTTGTAACATGGATTTCCTGTTTCCGCGGGTATATCCAAGGCTATGAAATGATGACGCCTACGGCGATTAGCCAAATTGTAGAACAATTGCTACGGGTCATCGTTATGCTTGGAGCTGCTGCTATTTTATTACCTTACGGCTTACCGGCCGCGGCAGGTGGCGCTAGCTTAGGTGCTGGTGTAGGTGCTTTTGGGGCCTTCCTGGTACTGTTGTATTACTACTACAAATTACCTAAGGCAAGTAGTACTGGTGAAAGCTACGATGGCCCCCGTGAATCAGCTAAAGAAATTTTGTCACGACTCTTAACCTTGTCCATACCAATTTCCTTAGCAAGTATCATGTTACCGTTGACGGCGAATCTCGACTTACTTATCGTACCACGTCGCTTATTAGATGCTGGGTTCCCAATGAACGAAGTAACAGAACTCTTCGGTTACCTTACTGGGATGGCGGTACCGCTCATCAACTTGGCTACCATCATTACCGCAGCCCTTGCGACAAGCATTGTACCAGCTATCTCTCATGCCTTTGCAAAACGCGATCATCAAGGTATATATGATCGCACTGCTGGCTCTATGCGTTTAACATTTATGGCAACCGTACCATTTACAGTGCTATTATATGTACTTGCTGCCCCAACTGTTACGCTGATTTACAATGCGCCTAAGGCAGAATTAGCAACGCAAATCACGGCATTCTCTATATTCTTCCTAGGTGTACATCAAGTAACAACAGGTATTCTACAAGGTCTCAACAGACCACGTATTCCAGTCATAAATATGGGGATTTCCCTCATAATCAAGGTCATCCTTAACTGGACACTGACTGCTATTCCTTGGCTTGGCATCGGCGGTGCCGCTTGGGCAACCGTTGCTGATATTGGCTTTGCCGCATTACTTAACTTGATTTATATCAAAAAATACACAGGCTACTTCCTTGATATTTCCCTGCTTTGGAAAAACGTGGTCAGTGCCGGTGTTATGGGTATACTTATTTTCATGAGTTACCATTACTTAATAGACATCCTACCAATGTGGGCTAACTTTATACTCACAGGTATTGAAGGATTACTACTATACGTAATTATCATGGTTCTTTTAAAAGGCCTTAATAAAAACGATGGTGCTAGCATGCCACTCGTTGGTAGATTCTTTAGATAAGCTGTATATACTTACATAAAAATAGGTTCCTAATAGTCACCACCTATATGACCATTAGGAACCTATTTTTTATTTACTTATTTTAATCTTTTCCTTATTTTAAGCTTGTATACCTATCATAGTTAAAATTTCCATTATGATTGGAATTACTACAACAAATAATATAGTACTGATCATAACTAGACCTGTAGCAAATGGCAAATCAGCTTTTGATTCATTAGCTACAATTGGTAATACAGCAATGACTGGTCCTGCTGATTGTACAACAAAGGTGATGATTGCGATTGGCTCTAATACAATGCCTGCTCCATATTGTAAGACCGTAATCAGACAGAACATGATAATCGGAGAAATGACAAATCGTCCTACAATCCCACCGATGGAGTCTTTATTTAAACGCATGCTTTTTAAGCCCGCATCATGAAGTACAATACCTATATAAATCAAGGATAGTGGGGTTACCATGTCACCTAAGTAATTCAAGGTAGTATGCAAAATTGGAAGTAAAGGAATTTCAAAGAACAAGAAGATTAATGCCACAAAAAAACCTATCAATGGTGGTGGTAATAACTTCTTCCAATCAAATTTAGGTTTCTTGCTTTTACCTTCAGTAGATACTGAACCATTATTTATACTATCAATCTTATGGGAGCCATTATTAAAATCTACTTCAGAATTTGGCAATGGATCTAGTTCTATAAGGAATACTCCCACCATCCATACGGAAATAGTGTTACCGATGTAATATAACAGGAAATACGGCAGCGCATCTTGACCAAAGAGGGCGATTTGCACTGGTAACCCGATAAACAAGCAGTTATCATTTACTACCATATTGATAAAAATACCACGTCGTCCTTTAGGAACTTTCAACATTTTCATCATAATAAACGCTACGATATATGCGATAACATATGTTAGGACAACCACTAACATGCCATATCGTAAATTCCATATATCAGAAGTATGTAGGTGATGTAATACAGATACAAATACTCCCGCTGGTAATGCAACCGACATGATAAATCGCGATAAATTACCGCTAAAGGTAGGATTAAACATGCCCCGCCCTTTTAATATATATCCTAACAAAATAAGTAGCACAATAGGTATGATACTTTGTAAAGATGTTAGAAAAACCATAATAAACCTCCCGCACAGTTCATTCGTAGTTTATCATATCATGTTTCGCACTAAACATATACAACTATATCTTGAAAGAAAATATAGTAAAATGTATCAACTTTAACATATTTTCTCTATTATAAGCCTTATAATTATATCTATTAGTAGTGTTTTTATCCATAAAATCTGATACACTAACATAAGGTTGTACAGTTTTTTACACATATGAGGTGATATTATGATGAAACCATTCATTGGCATATCTGGCAATATCTTACGAGATAATGGTGGTCCTTACGTAGATTTATTGCGTTCTTACGTAAACCAAGACTATCCTCGTTCTATTGAGGAGACTGGTGGCATTCCTGTTATAATTCCATTTACCCAAAATCTTGATGTAGCTCGCGAAACGGTAGCAAAACTTGACGGCTTACTATTATCCGGCGGTCATGATGTATACCCTCTCCACTATGGAGAAGAACCTTCGCAAGGTCTTGGCGATGTATTTCCGGAGCGAGATCAATTTGACTTTGCTTTAATCAAAGCAGCAGAAGAAAAACAAATTCCTATCTTTTGCATCTGTCGTGGCTTACAAATCTTAAATGTATATCGTGGCGGCTCTTTATTCCAAGACTTAAAATATGATCAAAACTGTACAATAAAACACTCTCAGAATCAAACACCTTCTCTTGGTACCCATACTGTAGAAATTGATTCCAAATCAAAACTAGCTAGTGCTATAGGTTGCAATACTTGGATTACGAACTCCCATCATCACCAAACAGTTAAAAATGTCGGTAAAGGATTACAAATTGTAGCAAGAGCTAAGGATGGTACTGTAGAGGGGTTAGAGGATCCATCTTATCCTTGGTTAGTAGCCTGTCAGTTCCACCCAGAAATGATGTCTACAAGTGATGAAAATGCAAAACGCTTATTTACTGCATTCGTAAAAGCAACTCAAGAAAATGTAACTAAATAGTAGGAATTATATCATGAAAGAAACAGGAAAATTTGGCTTTTGGAGTATTGTACTCCTAGGTATCAATGGTATTGTAGGAACAGGTATTTTCCTACTACCAAACAAAGCATATTCTATAATTGGTTCCGCTAGCTTAGGCGTCCTGTTATTTGACGCCATTATCGCAGGTTGTATCGCCCTTTGCTTTGCAGAGGCAGCCAGCCTATTTACACGTAATGGAGGTCCTTATCTATATGCAAAACATGCATTAGGTGATTTCTGGGCCTTTGAAGTGGGCGTTCTAAAATGGATCGTAACCGTTATTGCATGGGCGGCTATGGCCGTTGGCTTTGCTACAGCATTAGGTGCTGCAGTACCAGCTTTAAGTGGTGATTTTGCAAAGGATGTCATTTCATTTATCTTAATTGTAGGCCTTACGGTTGTAAATATATTTGGTGTTAATGTATCAAAATTCGTTAACAACTTAATCACTATTTCTAAGTTAGTTCCTCTTGCCCTATTCATTGCAATTGGCATTTTCTTTATAAATGGAGCTAACTTTACGCCAGTCTTCCCGCAAGATACTTATGTGGATGGATCATTTGCTCAAGCTGCAGTACTTCTATTCTTTGCGTATACAGGATTTGAAGTTATTGCCATTGCTGCAGAAGATATGAAAAATCCAAAAAAGAATTTACCACGTGCTATTATCATGTGTATGCTTCTCGTATCCGTTCTGTATATGGCAATCCTCGCCGTATCTATTGGTGTACTCGGTACTGACTTAGCAAATACCAAGGCTCCAGTACAAGATGCATTCAACGTAATTGTTGGACCTATTGGTATGTATATCGTATTAATAGGCACATTGATCTCTATGGGTGGTATCAACTTTGCCGAAGCTTACTATGCTCCTCGTGTGGCAACATCGATGGCAGAGGATGGTATGTTACCAAGTGCTTTGGCAAAACGTAATCGTTACAATGCACCATATGTAGCAGCTATCGTTACTGCCATTGCTAGTGTTTTACTTGCCTGGTCTGGCTCCTTTACAACACTAGCAGCAATCAGCGCGGTATCTCGTTTTACACAATATCTACCAACGTGTTTAGCTGTCATTATCTTCCGTCGTAAATGGGCAAACAAAGCTCGTTCCTACACAATTCCTGGTGGCTACTTAATCCCAGTCATCGCTATCGGCACATCCCTATGGATGCTTGCCCAAGCTCAAACTAACCAATTATTATGGGGTCTAGGCGGCTGTATCGTAATCTTGCCATTCTACTACTCCTACTGGAAAAAGAAAAAAGCTGGTCTCATTAAAGACCATGACGAAATGTAAATAATACAAAAAACTACCAGTTATTCATAATATCTAGTGGCTTATCCTTCCATAGTAGAAGGTCTGTTTAAAAGATATATGTTTAATTGGTAGTTTTTGTTTTATCTATTAATCCTAATTAGATTAGATATATCAAATGAGTAGTATCGACTAATATAGATCCTCTTCAATAATAGTTTCCTTCGTTAAGTCCTCTTCGATATAACCAACCTCATCAGTCACTTCATCTTCATCGCGTGTATCAATGTAGATACTAATTAGGGCTAGCGCCCCCTCTTCGTTTAGGCTCGCAATAAGGCTCATTGGACCATACGTTACAATTAGGCCGTCTTCTTCATCGCGAATAATATGAGGCACCGCATCAAAGTGTTGGTTCATGAGCTGATCAAAATAATCCTCTACATCAAGGCCACTTTCAAGAGTAATCGATTCAGCATCCCCCTTTTGGAATACAACACGTGTGTCTTCATCGATGTATTGATAAAAATCATCGACAGCAACATTCCCGGTTTCAAGCCACATGCTGAGAGCTGTAATCCAATCTTTCACAGTAGTTGGTGCAGAAATAAAAACATACTCACTTTCATCATCGCCAAAGCAAAGATTATCATACTCAATACTATAGTTTTCCTGACTAGATACGATGCGGTCTATGAGCCCCTCATCATTTACGTCTACAAAAATCATGTACACATAGTTATCGCCGCTTTCATAAGAAACAGTCAAACCATGACGGCCCTCATGGAATAGCGCATCCTCCTCGTACACATCGGTAATATGCATCACCTTGCAGGTAACAGGCACATTATCAGCCTTAATAGACTCAGCCATAGAGGACAAAAACTCAATCGTTTCATTTCGATTACGACCGATAATACCTCGACCTGTGGACATGTATTCACAATCCTCAGCCAAAATGTTTTCAATACCATGAATATCTGCGGACTCAAGAATAGATTTTATCAATAAAAGAGCTTGTATTTCAGTCATACTACGCCTCCTATACACTGTACTTATACTCCTTATTATTGTAACACAATTATAGTAACTAATAGGTCTATTCTCTTGATTTTCTACATATTTATCATATACTTAAAAAGTACATATTGATTTAATATCGGAGGCTCCTATGAAATATACGACTATCGTTTTTGACTGCGACGGCACATTGCTCAATACGGCTACAGATTTAGCTAACGCCGTAAATCATGTTCTACGTACACATAACTTCCCGGAAAAATCTCTAGCAGAGGTAAAAGCAGCACTCGGTAATGCAGTAACGTACTTGATGCGTCAATGTTTGCCTAGTACAGTAGCAGATAATGAATTAGAACCATATATTGAGGAGTTCAAAAACTACTATGGAGAACATCTAAAAGATACTACAGCACCGTATCCTGGCATCCTAGATATGCTTGATGTATTGCGTGAACAAGGTTATAAATTAGCTATCGTATCCAACAAAATCCAAGAAGGTGTAACACCACTCAATAAAGAGTACTTTGGCGACCGCTTACCTGTTGCCATTGGTGAAAGACCAGGATTACAACGTAAACCAGCACCAGATATGGTACTCCAAGCCTTAAAAGAACTAAGATCTACACCAGACGAATCTATTTATGTAGGTGACTCTGAAGTTGACGTAGCTACTGCGAAAAACTCTGGTCTACTCTGTATCGGTGTTACATGGGGCTTTAGAGAGGAATCTCTCCATCAAGAACTAGGCGTAACACATATTGCCCGAAAAGCAGATGATATTCTAAGCATTATTGAAACCTTAAATAAATAATATATACACCGTTTCATAGAATTTAGAATAAGATTAGTCATATTCAAGGCACTACTCATATATTGAGTATAGTCATTGATATATTCTAAATTCTTATCAATAATCTATAGCAAATTCATATACATAAGAGATTTATAAATTAAAATCGTACAAAAATAGGAGTTAAAATTTTAAACTTCTCATTTTGTACGGTTTTTCTTTTATTTACTCAATTTTATTTCAACTTTCACATTATATATTTTACGCATAGCTCCTATACCAGATCTATTGTCTTAAAAATGTGATATATGTAAGAAAAGTTGAAATGAGCGAAAATGTAGCAGATCCTACTGGTCTTGGTCTACTTGGTCTCGCTGTAGTATGTTTTGTGGTATCCACGTCCCGCGTAGGCTGGTCTGGCCCAACAACATCCGTTTTTATCCCTTGGGCAGTTTTATTAGGTTCTTTGGGCCAAATAATTGCAAGTTATTTTGATTTCAAGAGGAACAATGCTTTCGGTTCCGTTGTATTCGGTGCATACGGTTTATTCTGGTCTGCAATGGCTGGCGTTTGGTTAATCCAAATGGGCTCCTTCAGTCCTGAAATTCAAAAAGGTTTCGATGTAACACAATTAGCATTCGCTTTTGTGGGCTTCTTGATCTTCTCTATTTTCGGTACCATCGCGTCTTTGAAAACAAACAAAGTTGTATTCGCTATTATGCTACTAATCTGTTTCCTATTCTTCGGTCTAGCAACAGACCTATTCTTAGGCGGCAAAACAGGCTTCTTCGCTCTTGCAGCATGGTCTGAATTATTCATCTCCCTATTGGGCTTCTACGGTTCCGATGCGGTACTTGTAAACAAAGTATTCGGTAAAACTATATTCCCTATGGGTAAAAGTATTTTGTAATAGTTTTATAACTATATAAATTACTTGCACGACAAAAGAGGTTCCTGATGGTCACAAGTTGAATTTCAGTCATAAGTTACCTCGCATAATACAACAGCCACCCACATTACATTATTGTAACATAGTCGGCTGTGTATAAATACAGAAAGCTATATTAAAGATCTAATTTAGCCATCATTTTATTAATTTGTTCTTGCATGGTATTGATTTTTTCGTCTTGTTGTTTGAGCTTTTCATCTTGGTCGTTGATGACCTTAATAAGCCCTGCCTTGGAATACTCCGCATAAGGATTACTTTTACCAAATTTCAGACTAACACCTAGATTAAGGAGATCTTCGCCTCCACCGAAGCTTCCACCAACAGAGAATAAAGCTTTACTATTAGGGCGATAGAAAACACCAAGCGCCATGGCATTAGCACCACGATAATTGCCATACCCGGCAGCAATATTCCATTTATCATATGGATCAAACTCTTGTGGATGTAATGCAGCTAGTGCTGCCGCGCCTGCCCCTACACGCTTAACTCGACTATCCACCTGATTAATATGAGTATCCACTTGATTGAATCGATGCTCCATAGTAGATGCAGATTCTGTGGCAATTCGTTTTAATTGAGCCACATTGACCGCATCTGTATCTTCAGTACCGGCTGCAACATTTGTAATTTGACGTGTCAAAACAGTAGCCCCTGTTGAATCTCCTACCGAAAGGGCTGCTGCGGTGGACTTCCAAGTTGGGGAACCTTCTGTAGAGGTAGCATTTCTAGAAGGATCATAGCCAGCAATCCCTTTATCTCTAGAAGCTACTGAGTCACTACCTAACGCTACACCACCATTATTTTTAACATCCGTATTATATCCGAGCATAACAGCATTTTCAATATTAGCCGTATTGCGTCTCGTAGGAACTATTTCCTTAACCGTATATTTAGTTTCACTACCATCCCAAGAATTTTTAAGGGTCTTTGTTACTTCTTTTTCCTCTGAAGCCATAGAGCCTAGTACGACATTATGTTTGCCACCATCAAGCTTATGAAAGTCACCGATAACCACATTGTCTTCGCCATTTTTTAGACTATTACCTGTCCCAACTATTGTAGTTCGGCTAATGTTACTACCTTCATTGCCATATCCACTCATGTTATTATAAACATTCATGTGCCCTTCTTGGCCTTTTAACGCATTATTAGTACCCGATATTTGGGAACGCATCGTATAATCAACGCTATTACTATTGCCTAAAACAGATACGGCACCAGCATGCCCCGCCATATAGGCCTTCATGTTTTTACGACCAGCCTCTACGGTTCCTTCATGATTTCCATTTATCTTATCCATGCCAGCTATTTCAGCGCTTTCAAGATAAAAGTTCCCCAAAGTAGTCCCTAATTCAGGAAGAGGTATCACAGAGGCCTTAGAATTTGTTACTTCATTCCCGGAACCTACAATCATGGTTCCTGTTGATCCAGAGGCTCTATTCAAACTACCAGTTATCGTATTACCGATACTATCGGCTTCATCATTTTCAGTTGAAGTACTTTCAATACTATTAAAACTACCATAGGATGACGAAAATGCTCCCGATGAACGACTCATTTCCGTTCCGCCCTCTATAACGGAACCATGACCGGTTAGGGTTTGGAAAATACTATTTGCCTTTGAGTGATTACCAATGACTACACTGCCTCCTGAAGAATTGGCTGAGTGATATCCAATGATAGTACTACTTCTACCGACTGTATATTTTTTATCCCGCGGATCACTTTCTGATTTTTCGGCCTGTTCCGCCGGAGACATACTGCCTATAACAACAGAATCTCTTATGGTATCAAGATTTTGATTGTCCCCGATAACAATACCTGCAGCAGGACCGCCAGCAGACTCTACACTATATTCAGCTTTGTTATTGTTCCCAATAACGGTCAATGAATCCCATTCATTTCGATAGGTGTCATTACCACGAAGGAAATTGCCTCTACCGATTGTCAAATCAGACGTATTCGGCTCCCGCCCTGTTTTATGCTTATAATCTGTAACAGTTCCCTTATCACGAGCAATCAATGTGTTATTGTCGCCAATAACATGCTGTCTGCGGCTGCCTTGAACAGTATTGTTAGAGCCTACAATCCGAACATCTTCACTGCCCATGGAGTTTACCGCCTTCCCTTTCTCATTTGGAAAGGTCTTACTGATCGTATTATTATCCCCTACGATAGTAGCATTTTTACCACTAGTTACCGTATTCTTTTTACCGGTAATATTGGTATTATCACTAGCTAAATACTCATTACCATTACCATCAGTAACCGGAGTCTCGCCATAAACAGGACCACCCAATAAACAACCGCACGTACTTGTTACTAAAACAGCAGTCAAGAGAGCTTTATATCTGCTTGGCTGTTGATTCATTTTCTTTTCCATGTTCTACGCCCCTTTAACATAACAACACAAAAAATACATCACATAATAACAAACATTTCTAATTAAAGGGTACGCCTATTACATAGGGCTTGTCAAAATGTTAAAAATTATGCGCTAAGCCTTTTGATTTTCTCAGAGTACATCATATATCAACACATCATTTATCACTAATTCTAATAAATGATTATGTGAATATAATTTCATAATTAAACTCAACTAGGAAATACCTAGGTCCTATGCACCAAATACATCGACAAGCGTTAAATAATATACTAGATAGCATTGTACTCCTTAATCTATAACAAATTTATATACATTAAATACTAATTCTGATAAAAGCGTATAAATATATAAGGTTAAAATCTTATTCCTCATTATTTCTTCGCATTTTATATGTTTTTAACGTATTTCTTTATATGCGTTTTAGGCATACATCTATGACTCACTCTATCGCCCTAAAACTGTGATATATGTTACATTTATGAAACAGTACTTTCACAATGGTTATCTGTCAATTCAGTACACACAGTACTTAATAGGAGATGACAATAGTTGTAATCATGTGAATATTTAGCTGTGTAGTTGTAGTTAGTTGACGGAGAAATGAGGAACAAATGGAAAAGGAAGTAAGAAAAGTTGAAATGAGTGAAAATGTAGCGGATCCTACAGGTCTTGGTCTACTAGGTTTAGCTATTGTATGTTTTGTGGTATCCACGTCCCGCGTAGGCTGGTCTGGTCCAACAACATCCGTTATTATACCTTGGGCTGTTTTATTAGGTTCTTTGGCCCAATTAATGGCAAGCTATTTTGATTTCAAGAAAAATAATCCATTCGGATCCGTTGTATTCGATGCATACGGTTTATTCTGGTCTGCAATGGCTGGCGTTTGGTTGATCCAAATGGGCTCCTTCAGTCCTGAAATTCAAAAAGGTTTCGATGTAACACAATTAGCATTCGCTTTTGTGGGCTTCTTGATCTTCTCTATTTTCGGTACCATCGCGTCTTTGAAAACAAACAAAGTTGTATTCGCTATTATGCTACTAATCTGTTTCCTATTCTTCGGTCTAGCAACAGACCTATTCTTAGGCGGCAAAACAGGCTTCTTCGCTCTTGCAGCATGGTCTGAATTATTCATCTCCCTATTGGGCTTCTACGGTTCCGATGCGGTACTTGTAAACAAAGTATTCGGTAAAACTATATTCCCTATGGGTAAAAGTATTTTGTAATAGTTTTATAACTATATAAATTACTTGCACGACAAAAGAGGTTCCTGATGGTCACAAGTTGACTCATAGGAACCTCTTTTTAATCTACTTTTACTATACCCGTTCAGCTAAATATTACAGACTGACTAAATGCATTAGGATAAACAAATATGGGAATCTGATCAAATACACCTTATTTATAACTAAACTGCGCATCCATAATCATCTGGCGTAACTGTTCAATGCGAACACCTTTTGGTAGCTGGTCTCTATAAAACTGTAAACTATAGTAGTAACGAGTATCTTCATAATCTGTCACTAATACCATATCCGTTCGATACTCTAATGGCCACCCATACATAAATTCCATAAGTAAACTACGCACGCCATCATTATTGACCTCTATAACATCATACTTAACAGGCAATACCATCTTAACTGTAGGTTCTGGAATCGTTCTATCTTTAATAATCTTCTTAACCTCTTTATCTAAGGATGCACTACCATCATCAATAGAGCTAGCCTTTACATGCATGAATATATCATCAATGGTTCTAAATGCTCTACCGTCTAAATCTTTAGTTTCACCTTCAGTCTCCACAGAGTCTTTTAATACTCGGAATTGATACGGTCCATAAAACTTTGTTTCTGTGAAAGACTCTAACGCCTCATCATATTGGCCATTATGTACATTCTCAACACGTATAAGAGGCTTTATATCCATAGCTTGTGAAGACATCGGTACAGCTAAACATAGACCGAGACTTAGTAATGTAATACAACGTTTCATAAATACGTCCCCCCTATTGAACAGTAGTATTAACTGTATTGTAGCATATTTTATGAAAACGATTACAAAACGAAAGAGGCTCCTATTGCTCACCTAGGTGACTATTAGAAACCTCTTATCTATTTACTTTAATTATTAACACCGCTATATTGAACTTGAGGGCGCTAAATGGGTCCAACCTTTGCTAATCTTCTAAAGATTGGCGGTGATCAATATGAGTATATTCAAAGTGTTATCCTTAATGATTTCCTTTGGCATACTTGTAGCGACCATTATTATGGCAGCTAAATGAATTGACATCTAGCTAAAGCTAGCTTTTCATGGTATTAGGCTATGAAAAAAGGCCCGACTGTGAAGTCAGACCGTTTCTTCAACATTAAATTCTAGAAGCGAAGTCTGGCGACCAAACCATTTATGCCTCACTTTGATATAAATTATATCATATCTAAACAAGGAAAGAAATCCAAGGATTTTTTTCTTGTTTCAATTATAAATCTTCATAGTGCATACGATAGTGACTTATATCACCGACAAGATATCCTCTCAATTGCTATATTAGTAACATATTCCTACTGGGCTGACGGATACGTAGAATTGACTACATGCACAGTAGCACACATCGTGTGATAGCCGACCGTCTGGGCAAGTTTTTGTTCAGATGGTCTTTTTTATTGCCTTCTCGTAACAAATGCTTCTTTATCTATATTTAAATATCTCACCTATACGAAAGGAGTTTTTTTATGAGAAATCGTTGGTTTATTGCATTAGCAGCCATTGGTCTACACATATCCAT
>OGJD01001301.1_pt1 | contig 14992 bp, 10 predicted proteins | sample 1571971 | NCBI WGS metagenome assembly OGJD01 (sample SAMEA2582117, study PRJEB24529) | metagenome | biome: Human gut stool | place: China | collected 2011
GCTCGCTTGCTTCGTGGCTATGCACAATCTGCTTACGAAGATCAAGCATTGTGGCATGAACGCGATATTTCTCATAGCTCTGTAGAACGCGTGATCTTGCCGGATGCGACAATCGCATTAAATTATATGTTGCACCTAACAATTCGCACCATTGATAAATTGTTGGTATACCCTGAAACCATGCTTAAAAATCTTAACCTCACAGGGGGACTCGTATTTAGCCAAACAATTTTGACACACCTTGTAGATAAAGGTGCGGTACGTGACGAAGCATACCGTTGGGTTCAAAAACATGCTATGGAACGCTGGCTTGAAGGCAAAGACTTTGCAACAGGTTTAAAAGCTGATGAAAATATTAAGAAATACATGACTGATGAGGAAATTGATGCATGCTTCGACCCATATAAATTGCTAAGACATGTAGATACAATCATGGCTCGCTTTGGCCTATAATTGTAGGGACTTTCCACATAACATATGAAAGACTAGGGTAGGTATAGACCGACAAGACTATGGCACATGCATTAGGTGTTGGCTATATCTACCCTTTTTGTTTAAAAGCAATATACCATTTTAGATAGAAGTATATAATTTTAACAGGTAATTATAAATTAGTTTCCTAGCAGGCTTTTATATACTCGTCTTACATTAGAAATTATCTATTTGTTTTAGGAGGTTATATGAAACGTATGATACGAAAGTACGGACCGCCTATTTTTCATTGCATCAATGATTTTGGTCAAGGTTCCTTAGCGGCGCTCATTCCGTTTTTTATCGCTAACTTTGGCCTTAATTACTATCAATCGGCGACCATTATCTTCTGTAACACCGTGGTGGCCTCCATCGCACAGCCCATATTGGGTTATGTGGCGGATCGGTGGCGCGTGCCCTGGTTTATTCCCGTTGGCTTTACGGTGACTCTCGTGTCCATTAGCGCCATGGCAATGGCTACGAGTTATGAAATGATTCTTGCTCTGTCGCTTTTGGCGGGGGTAGGGGCAGCATTATTCCATCCTGAGGCGGCTCTTCTTGTGAATCGCACGCAATCCCATGAAATCGGGAATGCTATGGGGCGTTTCGCAGTCGGCGGCAGTGCGGGCTTTGCTTTGGGTCCTCTCATCGCTGGTGGTGTTTACGTTTTCGGCGGGCAATTTTTATGGGTTTTTACTGCTATCGCTATACTCGGTGTGCTACTATATCTATACGCCTTTACTGGGGTGACCAGTACGCCAAATGCTGGTGAAAGTAAAAGTCCTACCAAAGCCACTAGTGCTGGTACAAATGATTGGGTGAGTTTCGGTAAACTTTTCTTTGTCATCGCTTCTCGATCGATTCTATTTTCCGTCTTGTCAATCTTTATTCCAATCTTGTATATTACCGTTATTAACGGCGAAGCCAGTGCATCGAGTTTGGCTCTTACTATGTATTTTGCCATGGGCGCAGTCCTTACCTATATGGGCGGGGCTTTGTCCGATAAATTAGGCTTCCTTAAAACGGTACGCTTAGGGAATCTTATTTTTTTGCCATCTGTTTTAGTATTTATCTTTGTACCAAATATATGGGGCTTCTTCGGTGCCATGATACCGATGGCCTTTGGCGTATTCTCACAATACGGTCCCATTACCGTTTTAGGGCAAAAATACCTGGCTAAAAACGCAGGCTTTGCGTCGGGCGTTACTTTGGGATTAGGGATAACTCTTGGTGGCCTTGTGGCACCTTATATTGGACACTTAGCAGATATTTACGATGTACAAACAGCGTTGATGACCCTGGTGCCTGTAGGATTGATGGGGCTACTGATGAGCTTTTGGCTAAAAGAACCAAAATAATATCGCTGCAATAAATCATATTAAAGATGTAATGGTAGGTAAGTAGCTAAATTGTATGAAAGAACTAAAATAGAATATTTTGACTCGTTAAAATGTCAATACATGGGAGGTGACCAATGGTCACCTCCCATGTGTTTACTTTAATAAACCGGTTATTTATATTGATTATAGTAAGATTTTGACTTTCTATATCTCAATATCTTTACTTGATATATGTTTTAACATATAATTAAGTAAAGATTTCTTCTAGAAGTAGGAGGAATGACATGGATACGTTTTCTGTTGTTTTTTATGAAACTCTAAGTGGAGATAAACCAGCAAAAGTATTCTTAAATGAACTTTCAGATAAGCAGCGAGCTAAAACAATTCGAGATCTAAAGATACTTGAATTATATGGCAATCGTTTGAGGGAACCTCAGTCTAAATATTTAGAAGATGGTGTTTATGAGTTACGAACAAAGCAAGGCTCGAATATTTCTCGGATATTATATTCTTTTTTGTAGGTAGACGAATTGTATTAACTAATGGTTTTGTAAAGAAGTCTATGAAAACGCCTAAAAGTGCAATTGAATTAGCTGTTAAATATAAAAATGACTATATTGAGAGGTATACATAATATGGAAACGTTAAATCAATATTTAGAGAAACAATTAAAAAATCCGAAGTTTAAAAAAGAGTGGGATGCGTTAGATGATGAGTATCAAATTATTCAGAATATAGTTGAGGCGCGATTAGCAGCACATATGACTCAGATGCAATTATCTGAATTAACCGGTATTACACAATCCGATATTAGCAAGATTGAAAATGGAAATGGAAATCCATCTTTGAAAACATTGCAGAAAATAGCCCGTGCTTTTGGCAAGAAACTAAAGATTGAATTTGTATAAATACTTTCACAGAGTCCGAACATTGTTGTATAATAAGAATGAATTGTTTCGATTGTTACATGGAGGATATAGATATGGCAACAAGTATGGTTATCGGCACTCAATGGGGTGACGAGGGGAAAGGTAAAATTGTTGACTGGATTGCAGAACGTGCGGATGTTGTGGTGCGCAGTCAAGGTGGTAATAACGCGGGTCATACTGTTGTAGTTGATGATAAAGCGTTTGCACTTCGCCTGTTACCAAGCGGTATCTTATACGATAACAAGCAAAATATCGTGGGTACTGGTGTTGTTATCGACCCTAAAGTTTTGTTACAAGAGATTGAAGGTCTTGAAAAGCAAGGCAGATCTGCTAAATCCCTTCAAGTATCCGACCGTGCACATGTAATCATGCCATACCATATCGCTCTAGATACTGCAGAGGAGGCATCTAAAGGTGATGCTAAAATCGGTACTACTAAAAACGGTATCGGTCCTTGTTACGCTGATAAAATCAATCGTATCGGTATCCGTATTTGCGATTTGTATGATATGGAAACATTTAAACAAAAATTAGCGTACAACGTAGAGTTCAAAAATAAAATGCTTACTAAGGTATACGATGCTGAACCTGTTAATTATGATGAAATCTTAGCGGATTACACCAAATACGCAGAGGCCTTGAAGCCTTATGTAACAGATACTAATGCGGCTGTTCTTAAAGCTGTTAAAGAGAATAAAAAGGTATTGTTTGAAGGTGCTCAAGCTACTATGCTCGACCTTGATCATGGTACATATCCATTCGTAACATCTTCTCATCCAATTGCAGGCGGTGCTTCCACAGGCGCTGGTGTGGGTCCTAACTACTTGAAAAATATCTTCGGTGTAGTAAAAGCTTACGCTACACGCGTTGGTGCAGGTCCGTTCCCTACAGAGCTTCTTAACGAAACTGGCGATAACCTTCGTGAACTTGGTCATGAGTTCGGCACTGTAACGGGTCGTCCTCGTCGTTGTGGTTGGTTAGACCTCATGGTTGTAAAATACGCAGCAGGTCTTAACAGCCTTGATTATTTGGCTATTACTCGCTTGGATATTCTTGATACTTTCAAAGAATTGAAAATCTGCGTAGGTTACAAATTAAATGGTAAAGACGTAGAAGGCTTCCCAGCTAACTTGAAAGATCTTGAAGCATGCGAAGCAGTGTACGAAACATTGCCAGGTTGGGAAACTGATATCTCTGGTATTTGTGAATACAACAAATTGCCTGAAAATGCTCGTAAATATGTAGAACGCATTGCTGAAGTAACAGGTGTACCTTTGGGTATCGTATCCGTTGGCCCTAACCGTAGCCAAACTATCGACTTAGTAAATGTATTCTAAGCTATACTAATTTGATATAATAGGAAATTTGTATTTGGTAGCATTGATATAATATTATACATTTTAATATTTTTTGCTATGCAATCGATTTATAGAATTATACAGATAAGACCCCTCGTAGAGGGGTCTTTTGTGTTGAATAGATGTAGAATAGAAACGTGGATACTCTATATCTAATCCTTTAGGTTGCTACAGTGGTGCGGTATATCGAAGTATGCTATATAGTTATTAAAGTGTGAGTATATCGAGAAATATATAATAAATAATAGAGCACAATTGTTATATATACAGAAAAATGTATATTCAGATAAATCTATAAAATGAAAATTTGTTTAAAATATTCATTTTATACAAAGAGATACGTGCTTAAATTAGTTTATAATGAGACGAAATTTACTTATCTATAATTTTTTTGTATTCATAATAAATTATTAAGATACAAATATAAAGAAAAAAATAGATTTACATTAAGAAATAGTATATAATAGTACCAAGAAGTAGATTGATATTTTTTGATAAGGATCTGAGGAGTTAAAGATATGGTTGAAGTTTCTTACGAACGTTTAGCGACGATTTTTAAGGCATTAAGTGATGAAACAAGATTACACATCATCGATATGTTGTCTTGCAATGAATTATGTGCAGCCGATATTTTAGCGAGCTTCAATTTGTCTCAATCTACGTTGAGTTACCACATGAAAATCTTAATTGATGCAGGTGTAGTCAACTCTCAACGTAATGGTTTATGGACGCGTTACTCCATTAATGAAGCTACATTTGCCGATATTTTAGATATTCTCCCTCAATTATATAAAACTAAAGATGAGTGCATTTGTGCGCAGATTAAATACTGCCGCATTTCTGAGCACGAAAAAGAAGCGTAACAATGAGACGTTGGATTATGCATGTTGATATGGATGCATTCTTCGCGTCCATAGAACAACTGGATCATCCAGAGTATAAAGGCCACCCCGTAATCGTGGGTGGTCTTTCTTCACGTGGTGTTGTAGCTACCTGTTCCTATGAGGCTCGAAAATTTGGTGTTCACTCTGCGATGCCAATCTCGAGGGCTAAGAAACTCTGTCCTGATGGCATCTATGTATATCCTCGGATGGATCGATATAAAGAAGTGTCGAACCAAATTTTTTCCATCATGAAAGAATTCACCCCTTATATTGAGCCTCTATCTATTGATGAAGCCTTTCTTGAAGTGAGCGGCATGTCTACCATGTATAGTGGTCCTAAAGCGCTAGGACAAGCCATTAAAGATCGTGTATTCGAGAAAACAGGACTTATTATCTCTGCAGGCTTAGCACCCAATAAATTTCTTGCTAAATTAGCCTCTGATTTAGATAAGCCAGATGGTCTTGTGGTCATCCCATACGGTCGTGAAAAAGAGGTGCTAGCTTCTTTGCCTATTAAACGTATTTGGGGTGTTGGCCCTCGGACAGAGAAAATTTTGAAAGCTGGTGGCTTTCATCTGATACGTCATATTCAGTCTTTGCCTGATGAAAGTACTTTAATTCCTCTTGTGGGAAATCAGGCAAAGCGCATATGGGAACTTGCGAATGGTATCGACGATAGACCTGTTGAAATAGACCGAAAGATACAATCGATTGGAGCTGAGGAAACCTATGAAGAAGATCTCACAGAGGGCCGTGCTATCGAATTAGAATTTAGGTACTTTGCAAACCGTTTATCGAAACGGCTTCGGAGACGTAGCCTTTATGGACATACTGTATCTATCAAGGTTCGGTATGATGATTTCACTACCGTATCACGGCAGAAGCGGCTAGATACGCCGTCAGATCATGAGCATGTATTTTTTGAAACTGCGCTGCTCTTGTGGAATAAGCTCATGCAAGATAAAACGAGTAAGAATCCGAAAGGTACAAAGAAAGACGTAGAAGCACTAGGGGCAACTATGAAAGTGAAATCTACTGATTTTAGATATAGTAGTTCTAAAGATAATCGTTCTAACCATATTGGTTCTAAATATAGTAGTTCCAGTGAGATTACTTTTATGGATCCGCCTGGTCCTATCCGTTTATTAGGCCTTACTGTGAGTGGTCTCGATGAGAAGGTTCCTATGCAGGACAGTCTCTTTGAATCCCCACAGGATAAAACAGAGGATAAGCTATCTAGTGTGTTAGACTCCTTAGAGTCTAAATTTGGTGAAACCGCTGTCATGAGTGGGGCGTTATGGCAACGCTTTCACGGAGACAATGGAATACGCAGAAAACGGTCAGAGTTGAAAGCGGCAGTGGATGCACAGCCTGATCAAGAGGATGGGGAGTCTATTGATGTTGATGTAGTCTCAACTAAAGAGGCTAATCGGTTTACAATTGCAGATACACACCCATCTATTGAAGGACCTAAAAAGACCGTCAAAAAGGACTTATAAAGATTATATTGAATACTTTCGCTAATATAATTGTTCGTGTTACAATATGGGTGTAGTGTTAATAAATTACCGCAAGAGAGGTATAGATATGAGTTTATTTCGTGTGGCCATTCATTATGGCGTAAACAGCAATGGTTTCTTGTCCTATGATACAGAAACAAAAACAGTGTCCGTAGATTTACCTGAACAAGAGTGGGTTGATAAGGTTCTCGCTTACTTGAATAATGAACATGCTATCGAGCATGCTACAGGTCTTGATACGTATGAACGATTGACCGTAAAACCATTAGAATCTTTGGATAACTTTAAATTAGCTTTGACACGCATGTGGGAAGCTATTGACGTACAAGTCGACTGGAGTCGTCCAGCGTAAATTGAATGAAACACCTTGTGATCTACACGTTGGTAGATGCAAGGTGTTTTTTATTTTGCTTATTTTGATAGAGAGATTTAGTTAGCATTTAAATATATATAATGCCACAATTCTCATTTAGTCCTTGTAAATGATATCGTGTATACAAGATTTATAAAGGTTGAGGGTTGTTTTGTTAAAAAATTTGTGATATTCTAATTACAGAGTAATGGATAATAGTTATCCGTTAATAATATTTATCTTAATTGAGATGTATAATCTAAAAAATTATGTAAAGTAAATTACTTTCATTTTGATCTCTAAGTAGGAGTTTGTAACATGAATAATGAAAAGAAACTAACAACCGCCTTTGGCGCTCCCGTACCAGATAATCGCAACTCTGCTACAGCAGGTAAACGTGGTCCTGTATTGATGCAAGATGTTTGGCTCATGGAGAAATTAGCTCATTTTGAGCGCGAAGTGATTCCTGAACGCCGCATGCATGCTAAAGGATCCGGTGCATTTGGTACTTTCACAGTAACTAATGATATTACAAAATATACGAAAGCAAAAATTTTCTCTGAAGTAGGCAAGCAAACGCCTTTATTCGTGCGTTTCTCCACCGTTGCCGGTGAGCGTGGTGCGGCCGATGCAGAACGCGACATTCGTGGCTTTGCCGTAAAATTTTATACGGAAGAAGGAAACTGGGACCTCGTAGGTAACAATACACCGGTATTCTTTATCCGCGATCCATTGCAATTCCCTGATTTGAACCGCGCTGTAAAACGGAATCCGAAAACAAATCTTCGCGATGCGACAGCAAACTGGGATTTCTGGACTAGCTTGCCAGAGGCGATCCACCAAGTAACAATCGTCATGAGTGACCGTGGTATTCCTAAATCCTACCGCACAATGCATGGTTTCGGCAGTCATACATACAGTCTTATCAACGAAAAGGATGAGCGCGTATGGGTTAAATTCCATTGGGTTTGCCAACAGCCGATTGAAAATCTTTCCGACGCTGAGGCGGCTAATGTGGTAGCTAGTGACCGTGAAAGTCACCAACGTGACCTCTTTGAGGCTATTGAAAAAGGCGATTTCCCTAAATGGAAATTATGCATCCAAGTGATGACGGAAGAACAAGCTAACAATATGCCATACAATCCATTCGATTTAACAAAAGTATGGTATCACGATGAGTTCCCATTGATTGAAGTTGGTGTGATGGAACTTAACCGCAATCCGGAAAACTATTTCCAAGATGTAGAACAAGCTGCATTTGCACCAACAACTATCATTCCAGGCGTATCTTTCTCTCCTGATAGAATGCTTCAAGGTCGTTTGTTCTCTTATGCCGATGCGCAACGCTATCGTCTAGGGGCAAATTATTATCAAATCCCTGTTAATGCCGCTAAATGCCCTGTAAATATCTATCATCGCGATGGTCAAGGGCGTATAGATGGAAACCATGGATCTACAATTGGTTACGCACCAAATAGCTTTGGTGAATGGGCTGAACAACCAGAATTTAAAAATCCTCCTCTCGATGTATCTGGCCCAGCCTACCAATATGACTTCTATGAAGACGACTCTGACTTCTTTACACAACCAGGTAAATTGTTCCGCCTCATGAGCCCTGAACAACAACAAGCTTTATTTGATAACACCGCAGCGGCTATGAATGGTGTACCTGATTTTATCAAAGAACGTCATGCAAAACATTGCTACCAATGCGATCCAGCTTATGGTGAAGGCGTTGCTAAAGCATTGGGTATGGACATTGACTTTAGTGATGTAAAATAAGGGAATACATCCTATTTAAACAACAGAAAAGACAGTTAATCTAAACAATACTAACGATTGAAAAGAACTTTCTTAACTAATAACTCTCTTACACTTATATAAAAAACAAATCTATAAAAAATCTAAATTCACACAAAAGTTTTATACACTGATACCAATTATCTTATAAACAAATAAAACCCTTTAAAGGGCCTTTGCTAATCACATCTAAGTTAAGAATCATCAAAGATGTGTAGTAAGGGCCCTTTTGCTGTGTTGAAAATATACAAATTTCAAAAGAATTTTAGTATAATTATGTAGAGTTATATGATGTATTAAAGTTGCACGTAATGTTATATGTGAATAGGAGGCAATTATGAAATCTAGTAGTTTGGCATGGTATGTGGCGGTGGCTTGCATTGGAGGCAGCCTTTGTGTGGGTTCTGTAGTACAGGCGAATTCTCCAGAGACGGTGAAAGTAAATAGCCCTGTTTCTGCTGCTGTTGTAACGCAGGCTCAACCAGCTCAACCTGTTACTGTTACAGCAGCTAAGAATGATGTAGCTAGTGCTGCAGCAAATAATACAGTAGCTAATAATGCGGTAGTTAATAGTGAATCGGCGAATGATGCGGCAACACAGGTTGAACAGGCAGCACTCAAGCAAAAGCAGCAGTATCAAGCTGACACAGAGACGATGGGGCTGTTATGGATGCGCACCTCTGCGGAGTATAGAGCACTAGCGTATCAAGGGTACAATGTGGCGATGAATGCCGTTAAAATGGCCGTTGTTGATCCATCTCATCAAAGAAAACCTTTAGCTATCGTTCTTGATGCGGATGAAACAGTAGTAGATAATACAAAACTGATGGGTGAAAGCATCGCCAATGGCAATGGTCGTTTTGATGCTCCTTGGTGGCGTCAAGCGGTGCATCAAGGAAAATCGCAAGCCATGCCTGGGGCCGTTGACTTCCTAAATGAAGTACATAAACAGGGGGTAGAAATCTTCTATGTTTCAAACCGCTACGCACCTGTAAACCTTGATGTAACGATACAGAACTTTAAAGAACTAGGATTCCCATCTGTTGATAAAGACCATGTACTACTATTCGAAAAAGACTCTGATAAACAACCTCGCTTTGATATGATTGCTAAAAAATATTATGTCATTGTATATATGGGCGATAACGCCGGTGATTTCCCAATCGGCACAAAAGGTAAGACACTAGCTGAAAGAAATAGCATCATTGACAATCATAAAGAGGACTTTGGTACTACCTTTGTGGTATTTCCAAACCCTGCCTATGGATCTTGGGTAAGTGCATTAGCAAAAGGCTATCAAAACCTAAGACCAGAAGAACAAAAACAAGTAAATAACCAATACCTACAACAATAAGTTCGTACGAGATGACTATCACAATGAATTGATAAATAATGATGGCTGCGTGCGTTAATAACCGAACTCTAAGCTGTAAGGACTCCTTGCGTATACTTTATTAAAAACGATATAATAAAGTGTACATGCGTCTATAGCTCAACCGGACAGAGCGTCAGTTTCCTAAACTGTAGGTTGGGGGTTCGATTCCCTCTAGGCGCGCCAAAATTGGGGATATTTATGTTTTATAGTTGATAAAAACTTAATAGACCACAGAACAGCCAACTTTCTGATTTGGCTATATATAAAGAAGGAAGTTACTTGGGTTAGTAACTTCCTTTTTTATAGTAAGTATTGTTAGGGCGTGTATATTTTTATAGGGAGTTTATTATGGCAGATATTATTACTATAGAAAATAATATAAAAAAATATATTAAGAACGGAATTGATAAAGATAATTTTTTCTATGACTTTATATCGAACTATAAGTTTCCAGCGTCTTCAATTACACGAGCAAGAAATACAGGTAAAACGGTAATAAAAAATAAGGCAATGTACGAAGTAGTTTCTGAATCATCATCGCCTATGGCTCGCGTTACTGATATGGTAAAAGAAGTATCAGAAGAACGAAATAAACCTCGTATTATAATAGCTACAAACTTTAACGAATTAGCTGCTATTGATATGAAGACCGGCGACTCATTGATTACTCCAATAGCCGAGTTGCCATTACATGCAGACTTTTTCTTGTCTTGGAATGGTGTTGAAAAGGTAGATTATAGCCGGGAAAATCCTGCGGATATTAAGGCTGCATCAAGATTTAAAGAGTTATATCATGAGTTAAGAGCGATTAATAGTTTTAAGGATCAAACGACACAGGAACATGCGTTTAATTTATTTTTAATTCGTTTATTATTCCTTTTATTCGCAGAAGATACCGATATTATGCCAAAAGGTATCTTTACTAATGCTATTAAAATACGTACTAATATAGATGGGTCGGATTTAAATCAAGTTATTTCAGAAATTTATACATCATTAGATCGTGAAAATCGCGATGCTGAACCTGAATGGTTAAGAGATTTTCCTTATGTAAATGGTAAGCTTTTTTCAGAACCTCACGTTGACTTAATTTTTGATAAAAATACAAGAGAGCTCATTATTGAAGCAGGAGAACTTCTTAATTGGAATGAGATTAATCCAGATATATTAGGCGCTATGATTCAGACTGTAGCTAATGGAGAAAAACGTTCGGTTACAGGAATGCATTATACTAGCGTAGAAAATATTCGTCGTGTATTATGCCCATTATTCATTGATGATTTAAATGAAGTAAAGCAAGATATTTTTAATCGTATTGATGATAATGAAGAAAAAGACATTACTGATAAGACTAAGGGGGCTAATCGAAGAAGCCTTATTAAAGAATTAGAATCTCTGTTAAAGCGATTATCAAGAATTAAAGTTTTTGATCCTGCGTGTGGATCGGGGAACTTTTTGATTATTGCTTATAAAGAATTACGGAATATAGAAATAGAAATTTTTGTTAAGCTAGATGAGCTATCTTTTACTGAATTAGAGCAAGGTAGTTGGTTTAATGAAAGTAAGATTTCATTAAATAATTTTTATGGTATTGAAATTGATGACTTTGCACATGAAGTAGCAAGGCTATCTTTGTGGATTGCAGAGCATCAGATGAATGTTGAACTGGAGAGGCAAGTATTCAATTTCAAATCATCGCTTTTACCATTACGTGATGCAGGACAAATACATGTAGGTAACTCGCTACATTTGGATTGGAAAAGTATTATAGAAATCGATTCAAATTCGGAAATATATATTGTGGGAAATCCACCATATATAGGTAGTAAACGGCAGTCTAAAGAGCAAAAGAAAGATTTACAAGAATGTATTGGCAATTCGTATCGTTGGAAAAAAATGGACTATATTGCAGGATGGTTTTTTAAGGTTGAACCATTACTTGCTAGGGATAATGCGAAATGTGCTTTTGTAACGACTAATTCAATATTTCAAGGTGAGCAAGTCGCTTTTATCTGGGGGATTTTATTGAATAGCCTTGACATAATTTTTACATATAAAGATATTAAGTGGTCTAATAGTGCAAGTAATAATGCTGGCGTTACAGTGTCGATTGTAGGGTTAGCAAGTAAAGAGGAAGCTATTGTTGATAAATATATTTTTGATAACCAAGGTCATAAGGAGAAAGTAAGATATATTAATGCATATTTAATGGATGACACTAATATTATAGTTGAAAGTATAAATCAACCTATAAATGGTTTCCCAAAGATAGTAATGGGGAGTATGCCGCGTGATAATGGGAAATTAATTATTGAGACTTATGAGGAATACCAAACTATAATTAATGAGTGGCCAAACTTAAAAAAATATATAAAGAAATATATCGGCAGTTATGAACTTATCAATAATAAAGAAAGATATGTTCTGTGGCTTAATGCAGCCGAATATAGTCAGGTGAAAGATAATATTTGGGTAAGAGCAAGAGTTAATGCTGTGAAGAGTTTTAGGGAGCTGAGCAAAGCAAACTCTACACGTGATGCGGCATTAACCCCATATGCATTTGTACAAAAAGGGGAATGGGAATTAGCCTATTTAAGATTTTGTGAATCTGATAGAATTGAATTTCTACAGATAATAATACCTCGACACTCTTCTGAGAATCGTGAGTATGTACCTATGGGGGTTTTAGGTGAAGATACTATTATTGCAGATTCTGCAATGGCTATTTATGATGCTCCTATATATCTTTTAGGTCTTCTCGAATCTCGAATGCATATGACGTGGATGCGTGCTATTGGGGGAAAACTAGAGACTCGATATCGTTATTCTGCAGGGCTTGTATATAACACATTTCCTGTTCCTAAAATTTCGAAACAGGCAAAAGCCGAAATTGAGGATTGTGTTTTTGAAATGTTGGATTATAGGGAAATGTCAGGGAAAACATTAGCAGAGTTATATGATGCGAAGAAAATGCCGGAAGAATTATTAGAAATTCATCAAAGATTAGATTTATTAGTGGATAAGTTGTATCAAACAAAGGCTTTTAAAGGTGATCAAGAACGGTTGCGTCTTTTATTAAACATGTATAAGGATAAGGTGGAGTCTAATGAGTGATAAAGTTTTTGAGGTAACATATAGTCAGAGGGGTAGTAGTGTAAATACCGACTCTCTTGGCATGCGTGAGATGCAGGCTCGTGTATATAAGAAACGTAATAGTAAGAAACTATTAGTTAAGGCACCGCCTGCTTCTGGTAAATCTAGAGCCTTGATGTTTGTTGCACTGGATAAACTGCATAACCAAGGTATAAAAAAAGCGATAATTGCAGTACCTGAACGATCTATAGGGCGGTCTTTTGCCAGTGTTAAATTATCTGAGTATGGTTTTCCTTTTGATTGGTATGTTAAACCTGAGAATAATTTAACCACTATTGGAAGTGATCGAAGTAAAGTTGAGCGTTTTATTAAGTTCATGCGTTCTACAGATGCTTCAGACAATGTGATAATCGTAACACATGCAACATTTCGCTTTGCTGTAGAAGACCTTTCTGATGCAGATTTTGATGATACATTGGTAGCTATTGATGAATTTCATCATGTATCTGATGATACTAACTCTGTTCTTGGTGAAACTTTACGTGGGATTATTAAGAACTCTAGTGCACATGTATTTGCTATGACTGGTTCTTATTTTCGCGGGGACAGTAAACCGATTCTTTCACCAGAAGATGAATTAGAGTTTGATCGAGTAACATATACATATTATGAACAACTAGAAGGCTATAAATATCTAAAAAGTTTTAGTATGAATTATAAGTTCTATCAAGGAACATATACAGATGCAATTCATGAAGTGTTACCTGAATTTATTGATAAAAAGACAATTATCCATATTCCTAGTGTAAACTCTGGTGAATCTACAAAAGATAAATATGGTGAGGTTGATGCCATCCTTGATGTATTAGGCACGATTCAGGGACAAGATAGTACATCTGGACTTATTACTATAAAAACTGAGTCAGGTAAGTTATTGAAAGTTGCTGATTTAGTAAATGAAGAAGGTCGTGATCGTGTTAGCCGTTATTTAGCTAATATGTCAGAATTAGATGATTTAGATATTATAATTGCATTAGGTATGGCTAAAGAAGGATTTGATTGGCCTTTTGCAGAGTATGCACTTACAATTGGTTATCGAAATTCTTTGACCGAGGTCGTACAAATTATTGGTCGTGTTACACGTGATAGTAGTAATAAAACTACTGCACAGTTTACAAATTTATTAGCTGCACCTGATGCTAAGGATGATGAAGTTATATGGGCTATTAATAATACAATGAAAGCGATTTCTGCAAGTTTATTAATGGAAAATGTTCTAGCACCTAATTATCGCTTTAAACCTAGAACATCTCCTGAACAAGTAAGCAAGGGGAAAGATATTTATGTTAAGGGAATAGCAGAACCATCTACTCCTAGGACTAAGGAAATTATCGAACAAGATTTAACGGAGCTTAAGGCAACTATATTGCAAGAAGATAAAATTAGAGAAGCTATTGCAGCAAACGAAGATACACGAAATATTAATTTTTCATTGATACCACGTGTTATTGCAACTGTATATCCGGATTTGAGCAACCAGGAAATAGAAGAAGTGCGTCAGCATGTAATGGCAGATTTTGTTTTAACACATGCAGAACGCGATAAGGAAAATAGAAGCCTTATTAAAATGGCCAATAAATTTATTAATGTTAATGATTTGAATATTGAGTTGATTGATAGTATTAATCCATTCCAAAGTGCTTATGAAATTTTATCTCGGAATGTAGATGCAAAAACATTGAGACTATTCTTAAAAGTCTATGATGCTAAAAAATATGATTTTACTGAAGAAGATTTGAAAATCTTATATCCACAAATTAAACAATTCAAGCAAAGTCATAATCGAAGCCCAGAGAAAAATCAAGATGAT
>OGJD01001306.1_pt1 | contig 14912 bp, 9 predicted proteins | sample 1571971 | NCBI WGS metagenome assembly OGJD01 (sample SAMEA2582117, study PRJEB24529) | metagenome | biome: Human gut stool | place: China | collected 2011
GTTTCCGAATAAGGATAGTTGTCTGTAACCTGCTGCCAGTCCTTTTTCACTAAGTCGTAGGCATAAATCAGTCTGCCGTTCCGATAACCTTCGAACAATACATAGATTTTCATCGTCTCTGTATCTTGGGCGAGCATGGTTACTGAACGTGCCGAATTGGGGAATGTGGCAAAAGGCTCATCCAAGCTCATTGTTGTCTGATTCCAAAGACACAGTTCTGTCTGGCCATTATCGGCTCTTACTACGGCATATCCACCGGTACGCACATATTTAGTAGTTCCGGTATCTTTTCCGCTGATTATTGTCCAGAAGGGAATGAGTGCGGTAGCCTGTATCGGATCGCCGATGTATATTTTCCCGCTATTTTGTTGCAGATCCAGTACAACGGGAGTGAAGCTGTTGTTTCCGTTATTGGCCGAGAGTAGCAGTTGGCTGCTGCCGCCTTGTACACCGGGATAGCGTGTCAGGGATTCGGGCTTTATACCTACGGGTAGTTTGTAGCGGCGGTTCGAGGTTTGATCCATGTTTCGGGTGTAGGGCCAGGAGCCTGTGGTTGCCAATATCACTTCATCGGTGGATATTTGCCTTACGGCTATTATAGAGCTTTGGCCGTTGCAAAGGGTCAATATGTTTTCAAGTCCCATATCTTGCCAGAAATGCATGGAAAGATCGTAGCTGAATACTTTGCGCACTCCATCTATCGTCTGTATTCCGCAGAGGTTCTGACTTTCCGGGACATTGACTACACAGGAGAAATCTTTCTGGTCTTCTGCCAATTTTACTATGTTCTTAGGGCTGCCATCTGTGAGGTTTACGTGCTCAATGCAGTTATCATAACTCGTGTCGGAATGAGAATTTACAATGCCGTAGAGTTGGAACTCTTTGGGTGCTTCGCCGTTGGTTACCGAAATCTCACCAAGCGTCATGATCTCACCGGAGCGACGCAGACGTACCTTGGTGGTTGAGGCAGGATAATGTCCCGGTGCCAGGAAGGTGATACTTGTGGTGGTCTGTTCAATCATGACGGGCGATACTCCAAGAGCATATCCCTGATAGTTTAGGGCGGGTTGGTCGGGGAGCGGCCAATAGATTTCGAACATAATATCGTCACCGGGTTGGATACCTTGTGCTTTAATCGTGACTTTATCACCGGGGTTAAAACTGGTCTGAGCAGGCATTACAATGTCGGTTACCAGGATGGGTTCGTCTTTGTCGTCGTTTTTAACGCATGCGGCAATTAGTAGACAGAGTAGTAGATAGAGAGATAATTTCTTCATAGCGTTTGTATATTTGATAGGCACAAATATATTGCTTTCCTTTGACATATAAAGCTGTATCTCTTTTTTAACCTGTTGGCGAATGAATTCGTTTTCATGACTATCGTCAATGGAATTAATTTCGCCAACAGGCCTTTCTCATTTTTTCCGGCTTATGGTATGCAGTATGTTGCCTTTTTTATCAATCATTCGCAATGTCAGTTCTTTTTTGTCCGCAGATACTACAGAGAAGCCCGGTTCCGGATTACAAAAGACGGTTCCTTCTGTGGGTTTCACTTTGCGGGCAAGGGAACCGGCTGAGTTGACAATGTAGTCGATATCACTTCCCGGCCTGCGAATATGCTGGAAGTTGTGGATATGTCCGCAGATGTACATGTCTACCTTGTGCTTGCGGAGTATCGGATCGAGACGTTTCTGCATATCCAGACGTTCGCTGTCATCTTTCGAAGTTTCTGCATAGATGGGATGGTGTCCGGCTACGATGATCCAGTCTTCTTTGGCACTGGTCAGTACAGAGTCGATCCAAGAGAGTTGTTTTTGTAAATCCTGTTTGCACGCGTCGGGATAGGTGGCGGAGTCATTGCGGTATTTGTCCATCATAGGGGCGGTGTCTATCCAGACGATGCGGATAGTGGTACCTTTGTCTTCAAATGCCTTTGTATAGTAGCGGGCGGGCATGGTCCAGCGGCGACTGATGTTGGTGTAGTCCAATACCGCCTGTGTGTTGCCACGGTACTCATGATTGCCGAGTACGGGGAACCAGTCGATCATCAGTTCCGGGTGAGAGTAGATGAGCTCATAGTTTGTCATCCATAACGGATCATTCACGCTGCGTACGCCTTCGAAATGATGTATATCTCCGGTGGCAACTACAAATTCGGGGCCTATTTCTTCGGCCATGGTTCCCATCAGCTCGGCTATAGGCTTCTGGTCGTAGTAGCCGTTGCGGCCGAGATCGTTGGCTACATAAAAATTGAATTTCTTGTCGAATATGGAATAGTCCGTTATCTGTGCGACAGCCCAATTACTGAGGAGAATAACTAAAAGGAGAGAGAATACTTTTTTCATTATGATATTTTTTTTGGTTGTTACTTAAGTGGTTAGAAATTGATTTTCACACCCGCATTTACCTTTATACCGTAGTGTTCGCTTTGCATCGTGCGATCCTTTGTACCTTGATAGTAGCGTAAAGGCTGGTTCAGCAGGTTGTTAGCTTCAGCATAGAAGGTCGTTTTCAACTTCTTGCCGAAAGTATAGCTGGCATTGGCATCCATATAATTTACAGCGTCGTAGTAACGGTCATAGAACTTTTCCGAACCCATTTCATCGATGAATGCAGATGCATAGTTATAAGAGAGGCGGATACTCAGTCCTGACTTCTCGAAGAAGAGTGAAGCATTGGCTGTGTGCTCCGGAGATCCCGGGAGGCGCAGGCTGCTTTCATTCTCGCGTCCTTCGAAGTTGAAGTTATCTACCCGGGAGTAAGAATAGGTGTAAGTTCCGTAGAAACCGATGCACTTCAAGGACGGGGCAATGAAACTGAAGTCGCGTTGATAGGCTACTTCCACACCCAGCAGATCAGCATTGCCGGAGTTGCGCGGCTGGCTGAATTTAGTATAGGTGGTTCCGTTGTAGCTATAGTTGCGCAATGTCTGGTCTACAATGAAGTCGTTAATCTTCTTGTAGAAGATGCCGGCACTGACGAGACCGATACTTTTGAAATAATATTCACCACTCAGATCGAAGTTATAGGAGAGTGTCGGCTTCAATCCCGGATTACCGAGGGAAATCTCGTTGTCGCTGCGCTTAATTGTAATGTTGGGCGCCAAGGCGGAGTACTTGGGGCGTGCAATGGTGTTGGTGAACGAAGCGCGTACCTTGAAGTCATCGTTTACATCATATTTCACCAGGACGGAGGGAAGTACATTTAGGTAACTATCCGATTCGTAGGGCGTGCGGGTTGTTTTCTCTTCATCTGCATCGAATTGGCTACCGGAATATTTCACATGTGTATTTTCCAGACGTAATCCGAGCATCAGATCCCACTTCTTGCCGAGTTTCTGGTCGAAACGCAGATAACCGGCTGCGACAGTTTCTTTTGCCTTGAAGTTGGTGGCGAGTTCTTCTTGTACTTGCTCTTTTTCGAACAGGCTTGTATTATTCAGGTCGAGAGATCCCAAATATTCTTTGCTTACGAAACTGCCTACTTTGTATTGATCTCCCGGAATGTATCCGTCACGATTCTGGTCGACGGCAGCAGCCAGACTGGCTTTGTCGAAACCTTCTTCATCCAGCGGGGTATATTCGTAGAAGTCAATTTCCTTGTCCTTAGTCTTATGTACTACTTTGGTACCGAAGCGCAGGTGGTTTCCGAATTCTCCTTTCGTAAGCGGCAGGCTGAAGTCGAGTTTGAACTTAAAGTCTTTTTCCTGAATGTCTTCTTGTTGTTCGGTCACTTCTTTCAGGCTGAAATCATCGTTCAGATACATGGTTGAACCTTCTTGCGGAGTAAGCAGTGGTTTACGTTCGTCACTCAGATCCATATTGAATTTCTGTTTTTTCAGCTGATAGTCGATGTAACGTTCGTTGGGACGTTCTTCGCTGGCTTTGGCGTAGTTAACACTCCATCTTGTATCCAGTTTGCCGAAGAGATGCTCACCGCCGAGGGTAAAGTCCATGGTGCGTTGACGTTCCAGACGGGCGTTGCGGTTATCGGGCGTGCCGCCTTTGGTCTGTACACGCATGGTACCTTTGTTGTTAATAGAACAGTATTCGTTGCCATTGTCATCCTCTTCCAGGTTGATACCTTTCACGGTGAGGCGGTAACGGTTTTCCCAATCATTGCGATTATTGAAGATACCTTTAAAGGTGAGTTTGTGGTTTTCGTTAATATCCCAGTCGAGGGCGGCGGAATAACTTTGACGCTCTCGGGTGACGTAGTATTGACGAACCTGGTAGTCGGTGATGCAGAGTTCTCCGGTTTCTACATCTTTGTCCCATACAAATTCAACATCGTCCGAACCGGAAGGCGAGTTCTGGTAAGAAGCGGAAAGCATGACTCCCAATTTGTCGTTGAAGAAACGGTCACCATAAGTAAATCCTAAATTTAATTGTGCTTTGTCGCTAATCCAGTTGTAACCGGTTCCGGCAGTGGCACTGATGAAACGCTTATAAGGAGAGTTCTTGGTCACTAAATTAATGGAGCCACCGATGGCGTCGGCATCCATATCCGGAGTAACGACTTTATTCACTTCGATCGTCTGTATCATATCCGCAGGGATCAGGTCGAGCTGTACATTACGTGTATCGCCTTCAGCAGAAGGAACTCGGTTGCCGTTGATGGTGACGGAACTCATATCCGCACTTGTTCCACGTACTTGTCCGAAACGGGCTTCGCCCTGGTCATACTGTACGTTGATACCTGAAATACGTTTCAAAGCATCTCCAATGTTAGAATCCGGAAACTTGCCTACTTGGTCGGCAGAAACCACATTCTTGATGCCGAGGCTGTTTTTCTGTGAATTAATAGCGCGGCGTTGTCCCTGGAAAGCTCCACCCACTACCACTTCCTGGAGTTCGAGTCCTTCGTTCAGTATGACATCTTTCTCTAGGGTACGTCCTTCGGGAATCGTTATTTTTAATTCCACAGGTGAGTAGCCTACATAACTTACTTTTACGGTGTAAGTACCCGGTTCCAGATTAGGGAAAGTGTAGAAGCCGTTGACGTCACTCGTCACCCCGGCATGTAGCTTTTCAATGTAAACGGAGGCACCCGGAAGGGTTTGCTTTGAAGTGTCGATGATACGACCGCGTACAGTGCCTTGTTTTACTACGTTTGTTTTCTCATCAGCTTTTGTCAGATTGCTGACCGCTGTAAATAAGAATAAGAGCGTAAATACTCTAAAAATGTGTTTCATACTTGTTATGATACGTTAATGAATTTGCCGCAAAAAGTATGAAACGCGATGTCTCTACTTTTGCGGCAAATTGAAGAAATGGTAACAAATATGATACATTTCGGTTACGGGATTGCTGAAATAGTTTTCATTTGGATTGAGCTTAGTTTTTTAGGGTTATATTTCACTACCTTATTCATTGACAGCCTCTGATTTAAGATGTTCTCCAACTTTCTTATTAAAAGATATTTTAAATGAATAGGCATATTCACAAGGTTTATTTTGCGGGAAAGATATCTTTAATCCTTCATCGGTTTGTTTCCAATCAATCTTTTCATCAGATCCTAAGAGGTTTATTCCAACTATCTTGGCATCGGCAATTGATTCTTTATTCAAAGACTTTATTAAGGTTCCGTTATCACTCCAATTTAGAATAATTGCATAAAGGTCATTATCTTTAGTAGTGAAACGCATATCTTGGGCAGTATAAGCGATTGCTGCATTATCGGAAAAAGCGCCTTTTGTGGCTTCAGTATCTCCTTCTCCGAACTTCTTCCAACATCGCGTGCCATAAATAGCTTCTCCATTTACTTTTAGCCATTTACCAATAGAGAGTAATACTGCTTTTTGTTCATCAGTGATTGTGCCGTCAGCACGGGGACCGATATTCAATAATAGATTCCCGTTTTTACTAACTATGTCAATTAAGTCATGTACAATTTGCTCCGGGCTTTTATTTTCTTCTCCATCAATGTATGACCATGATTTTTTACCCACAGAAGTATCAGTTTGCCAGGGGAATTGCATCATTTTTCCGGATTTTCCTCTTTCTATATCCCATACTTGAACATTAGTTGGATATCCATATTTGGTATTTACTACTACATTTTCGCCCCAATCCAAAGCGTTATTGTAATAGTAAGCCATAAACTTATTGAAATATGGCATTAGTACCGGATTGTTAACTGTCCAGTCGAACCAAATGAGTTTTGGCTCATATTTGTTAATTAGTTCATAAGTATGAGTAAGCCATTCACGAGCAAAATCTTCGGTATATTTTTCATTATCGTATCTTCTTCCGTATAGGGAGATGGTGGAGTCTTGTACATCGGATGGAAATTTCATTCCACCATTATAGAACCAAGCATTTTCGGCTCTATGAGTCGATAATCCAAAAATGAGACCTTCTTTTTCTATGGCTTCTTTCAGTAACCCTATAATGTCTTTTTTAGGGCCCATATTTACGGCATTCCATTTATTCAGTTTACTGTTGTACATGGAAAAACCATCGTGATGTTCAGCCACGGGTACTATGTATTTAGCTCCAGCTTCTTTGAACAGTTTGACCCATTCCTCTGCATTGAATTTTTCAGCTTTGAACAAAGGGATAAAATCTTTGTAGCCAAATTTATCCTGAGGTCCCCACGTTTCAATATGGTGTTTATATACATGGTGGTCTTTTTGATACATATTGCGTGAATACCATTCGGTATCGTAAGCCGGTACAGAGTAAGGTCCCCAATGAATGAAAATTCCAAACTTAGCATCAGCAAACCATTCCGGGAACTGGTAGTTGTCTGCTATATTTTTCCAGTCAGGATGAAAAACTTCTGTTCCCTTAGGTGAAGCAACCGAGTCTATGTTATAAGACTCTTTGTTTATGGACTGACATGAGGCTAATAGAGCCAGAGTCAATGTAGAATAGATAAACTTTTTCATTGGTTTCTTTTTTTTATTTTTAATCATATAGATAGAACATTCGTTCCATCAGTTTCCATTTTTCAGCAGAAGTGCTCTTAGGAGCACATTCTTGGAATTCTGATACATACTCTTCCCATTCAGCTTGTTTGGGTAAATGGGACAGTGTATTCATAGCCGTTTCCCAATCAAAATCAAGAGGAGTTTCTATAATCATGAATACTTGGAAGCCTGATATGTATATTTCCATTTCCAGAATTCCGACGGAGCGGATACCTTTTCTTATTTCAGGCCATGCTTCTTTTTTGCTGTGTATCTTACGATACTCTGCAATAAGTGCCGGATTGTTTTTAAGGTTTAATGTCTGGCAGTACCTTTTTACAGGTACAGAGTGTTGTTTTGCTGTGTATCCTTGATTATATGTCATAAGTAGTTTATTTTTTAGTTGTTATCCTGAAATCAATCTTTCTACCTTTTCCCGATATTGTATCTTTAGGGGACTGTTGTTTCTGTAAAATCAGAATAGAAATAGTCAATAGCATTTTCTTCCGGCAGATAGATAGTCCGCCAGCGTAAAACTTTTGTCTGGTCGCAGTCTTCTATCCGGGTTTCTGTTTCTGCTATTGGAATCTTAATTTTCTTCTCCTTACCGGTGACATCTGTATAATACATTTCACATTTCAAGGCATTATTGGCAGGCCGCCATGAGATGACAATATCGTTTCCGTCTGTGTATAGTCTATCCATTTTTCTGTTCACAAGGTTACCTTCATAGAAATCTCCATATGCGTACCCTTCAATAACAGATTCGATGGAAGAGTTACCTTTGGCATCATAAGTGGTTATTGAGAACTCATATTGTCCTTCTTCCAGGTCATTAATCATCACTTCAAACGGGTCGATGGTGTTTTCTCGTACAACGTCCAGTTCCAGTGATTTATCTTCTTCTCCCTGAGACTGCCAACGTATCACACATTTCTTTTGAGTTACTCCATATATGTATAGTCCTTTGAGTAAAATTCGATTTCTTCCGGAAGAAGCGGTCAGTGAATCGACTTTTCCTACATAGATGGTCTCTCCTTCATTCAGATATGGCTGGATATTTTCTAACATATCATTGCAGGATGAACATATTCCGGCAATTACACAGAGTATAATAATTATATGTTTCATAAGGCTTCTTTTATTTAGTTTCAACTGGTTTTCCATAGAAAGTAACTTCCATTAAATGAATAAACTTAACTCCTGTAAACGTGCTTAATGCTTTAAAACGGATGTACCGTACTGCCGGAGCATCTGTTGGGAAGATGAACTCTTCGCCTGCACTGGCGTATTCTTTGTCTTCATTGGAGATTTGCCCTGCAGGTAATCCTGAAGGTTTGTAACTTTCACATGTAGTCAATAAGGTCCATCCATCCCAACTTCCGCTTTGGTCTGGTTTATCGGCACGACCCCAAACTTCCCATTCTTTCATGTTGCCATGTTGATATAAGAAAGAGTCATCCAGGCGTTGCCAATACAGATAACGACTTAAGTGAGTGGTTACTCCTAAATCGAATGTAAACCAGATGGGCATCGTTTGGTTGTCTTGCGGAGAGTGAGCCATATCCCATCCGTCCCCGTAGTTATGACTGCCATTCCATATCTTGCTCAACCAGTGTCCCCATGCATTCATCGGGATATCATTATCCAGTATTACTTCATTGAATTTCCCTTTATCCAGTTCATACTCTTCCCATGGTGTTACTGTAGTGAATACGGTATCGGTTGCATTGTCCCATCTGTCTCTGACAATTACTCCAAATTTTCTCTCTTCCGGCTTATATCCGCGTGCTGTGATATTGATGTTTTTGGCAGCAGTATAATTGGTTTGTACTGTAGTCCATTGGTTGAGTGAATCTGGGGTGATTACTTCTATGGCAAGGTCACTTGCAGAAGGATTTTGCATGGATATAGCAATACCTCCAAAAGTTTCGTTCGTTTCCAGAGTGTTGTATGCCTCAATATAAGAAGGTGTGAGAGGAATAATATTGTAGGTTATAGGTTCTCCGATATTTTCTTTCCGGTCTACAGCATAAAATGTGATCTGTTTCTCTTCTGTGTCTCCGAAACCTTCTACCTTTAAACTGCTGGAATATGCAGAAACACGGCTCTCCATTTCTTTACCGGATGCCAGTTTGTATTTGGCAACGATGTACATGAGGTCTTCATTGTCTGGACTTCTGAAGTTGATGATGGCACCGCCGGCAGTTGGCGTATAAGACAATACTTCTACTTTTCCCGGGGCTATGCCGTCATCCGGTCCATAAGGTTTATGCAGGTTATCTTCCTCACATCCCATTAATAGGAATGTGAATAAACTGATTAGTATATAATATTTCTTCATAATAATGTTCTCCTTTCTTATTACCATCCTGGATTTTGCTTTAAATTCGGATTTTTAATGATATCATCATATTTTACAGGCCACAAATAGTCCTTTTGACTATATTTCTTTTGTGCGATATTACGAACTACGTAATAATCTTCTGTGTTCTCCTGATCTATGCTCCAACCTCTTACAAAGGTGTTATTATAGGTACTTTTGGCAAGTTTCCATCGGCGTAGATCATGATATCGTATACCTTCAAGAGCTAATTCAATCTGACGTTCTCTTCGAATAATTTCCCGCATTCCTTCTTTGGTGGATGGCTTATTAGGACTGGTAGAATATTTCTTCCATGAATCTATAACCCCTTCTAATCCGGAACGTTCTCTGACGATATCAATATTAGTATAGACCTCTGTTGGCACAAATTCTCCGTTGTCAGTCGCTTCATTCAGTGCTTCTGCATACATCAGATACAAATCGGCCAAGCGAACGATGGGGAACGGGTACTCTTCGATAACTTCGGATGTTTGAGAAATTATGTTTTTATAGTAAATCAGTTTTTTTGCATAATATCCGGTGATAGAATATAAGGCAAGAGATGATTGGCCGCTGACCTGTCCTTTCTTCGCTTCCAGATAATACAGATCATCCGGATTGTTTTTACCATGACCGTACCAACTTGCTCCGTCAAATCCTAGAGTTCCGTAAAAACGGGGTTCACGGTTCAGATTTAGCTTGGCGGTCTGATATCCTTCCTTAACAAAATATTTGTCAGCTTCGGTAGCGGTTGCCACTTGGTAACGTTCGCTATAGCCATTGCTGCTAATCCATTCCTTATCTTCTTCAATGGGTACACCATTGCTTGAATAGAACATTTCCGCTATGTCGAGGGTAGGAGCATACATTCCTCTGCATGTATATTCTTTCTCAATCTGGTAGGCAGCTAATCTTGGTTGGCAATGACACTGTAGATCACGGGTATATGATTTGCCGCATCCCCATACAAGTTCTCTGTTGAAACGTTCTGTTACAGCTTGTCTTACATTCATGGAGTACATCAGCCCATCCGGTAGATTTGTTAATGATTCTTCTTTGAAATTATAAAGCCCATGCCCTGCTTCTATAGCAGTTTTGAGTGCCTCTTCGCAAGCGTCCGCAGCAAGTTTCCATTTGTTGGTACTATATTCCTGAGGAAAATAAGGTTCTCCATCCCAGTCTTTGAAATTGGCATAATCTGTATTTCCATTGAAGAGTGGGCTGGCAGCCAGCAATAATGTTTTGGCTTTGATAGCCAAGGCAGCAGGCTGGGTAAGACGTCCCATTTCGGTTGCCTCATTCTGAATCTTTAGAGGTAAATCACCAGTAGCCTCATCAATAAGGTTTACGATATAATTGACGACTGTTTCTACTTTATCACGTTTTATACGAACTTCTTCTTCCGTTGCAGAGATGGGGAGATTGACATCTACAATGGGAATAGGGCCATATAATTGAAATAGATAGAAATGATAGTAAGCTTTCAGAATTTTTGCTTCGGCAATCCATCTTCTCCTGTCTGTTTCATTCAAGTCGGTAACTCGATTTCTGTCCGAAACATTTTCAATGAAGATATTACAGTCGCGTATGGCTTGGTATAAAGGTTTTCCTCCTTTGACCCCATCCCAGTAATTGTTTATTGGGTCACTGACATTTTGTAGCCCATTAGCAATTCCGAATGCCCATGTATTACTGAAATAATGATCTTCCATGGTGTAATACCAAATGTCATTGCCAGCGGTCAGACCCGGATTCTCATGTTGATTGCCATATAGCGGTACACGTGCATAACAGGTAGCCAGATATTTTTCTGCATTTGCTCTATTGTTGAATGCCATTTCGATGGTTGCTATATTATCGGGTACGACGTCTAGGAAATCTGTACATCCGCATAACGCGCTTACTGCCAGGACAGCAAGTATCTCTCGTATTTTCATATTCATATTATTTAAAAGTTAACACTTAAACCAATATTATATACTCTTTGAATAGGATATCCAAGGCCGTTGCCGCCCATTTCAGGATCCCACAATTTGAACTTACTGAATGTGAGAAGATTGGTTCCATTTAAGTAAATGCGCACATTGCTGATGCGGGCTTTGCGAGTCCATCTTTCAGGCAGTGTGTATCCTAGTTCCAATGATTTCAGGCGCATGAAAGAACCGTCTTGCATCCACCAGGTACTGGATTGTGTATTGTTTGGTACACTTTCATTCGCTAAACGTGGCCAGAAGGTATAGATATTCCTGTTGGCCTCAGACCAGTGATTGTCTGCTATGACCTTTAGGAGAGCATTTTGTGAGTGGGTATTGTTATCGTCATCTGTATCGATGAATGGTGATATACGATTAGGATCAATCCAGAAAGAAGAACGTGCATTGCCTTGGAAGAAAGCAGAAAGATCCCAACCTTTATATCCCGCTGACAATCCAAAACCATAGGTTATTTCAGGAGTGGTTGGGTATCCTATGGGGACCTTGTCAGCTTCAGTAATTTTACCGTCTTTATCAACATCTTTATATTTAATATCACCTGCCATAAGCTTACCGCCAAAGTTCTGTTCCGGTGAGTTGGCTATATCAGCCTCATCAATGAACAGGCGTTCTGCAATAAATCCCCATTGCTGGCTCAATTTTTGTCCCAGTTGGCTTCTCCATGGAGTTCCGGCACCCAGATAGTCAGGCTCTTCTATTTTTTCATATTTGCTGGTGGCATAAGTGAAGTTGGCACGTCCGGTAACCCATAAGTCTTTATTGATGGAATGTGAGTAATCTACAGACATATCTATTCCTTTACCCGATGCCGCTCCTACATTGGCACGCACATCGGCTGTCAATCCCATGGTTGAGGGTATGTATGAACGGGTCATAAGGATACTGTTCCGCTTTTCGTAGAACACATCTGCCTGAATTTCCAGTTTGTTGAATAGCCCCAGCTCAATACCAATGTTCATTTTCTTGGCTTTTTCCCATGTGATGACTTCATTGGCATAGCGAGTGACGGTGATACCATTAATATGGTTTCCCCAGTTAGTTCCGAAATCCTGCCCTTTATTCTCATCATTCATGTTTACGTTTGACAGATAGAAGAAACGGTCATTAGAATCACCAATAGCGTCATTTCCGACAAGCCCATATGTAAATTTCCATTTCAGTTTATTGATTGTCTTTTCAAGTGGCTTCCAGAACTTCTCATTTGACATCAGGTAACCTACACCGAAAGAAGGGAAAAAACCGTAACGTTCATTTTCGGCAAAGCGTTCGGAGCCATTGTATCCAAAGTTAAATTCGGCAAAATAACGTTTGTCGTATGAATAAGTGAATCTTCCGGATAGTCCTTGGTTTTTGTATGGTAGTGATTTTTGCAGATCTCCTGCATTGCTATTCTGCTGAGTACGACGGGTAAATACTAACATACCGCTAATTCCATGTTCATCAAAGTCTCTATTGTAGCTCATGGCGGCTTCCATGTAGTTAGTAGTGGTTACATCTTTTGCTCCTTCATTATAATTCAGGTACTCTGTACCGCCGTTAGGATTCAGTAAGGTCAGGCTATATGTGTTCTTCGACTGGTCGTAGGCTCCCATGGCGTAATAATAAGGATTATAGTAGCGGGAAACATCCGAATAAACATAGCGGGTGGTACTGATAAGTCCTCGTACATTCAATCCTTTTGTAATGAAATCCAGGCTTTGTTTTAATTCGCCTTGTGCTACAATAGAAGTACGATTATAGTCTTTATATCCTTTGACCATATCGGCATACGGATTTATGTAAGTGCCGTCTCCATAATTACCGAACATGAGGTGTGTGTTGTTTGTATACTCGCCTACGTTAGGAAATGATTTCGGGAATAAGACAGGACTTGTCTTCATTACTTTATTATAGAGAGCATCACCGCCGTCTATTGGTCCGCGATAATCATCGAATGAACCATTTACACGGATGATGGCTTCTGTTGTTTTAGTCAGGTTAATATTGATATTGGAACGAACGGAATATTTCTTTAAGCTGATATTGCTATTGAAATTGTTTTGCTTGTCTACATTCAGTACACCGTTGTCATTGAAAAAAGAAGCAGCAATATAGTACCTTGCAACATTGCCACCTCCACTAATATTGGCTGTTACACGTTGGTTCATAGTGTACTTTTTGAACATTTTGTCATACCAATCGACAGCTGGGAAAGCGTATGAATTCAGATTTCTGATGGTGTTATCTATCTTTGATTGAGAATATGGTAATACTCCCAATGGGTTGCGGGTTTTGACTGCTTCATTGTGAAGCTGCATGTATGTGATCGGATCTGCTGTCTCAATAGTACGGACCGGCGTAGAAACTGAGTTTTCTATTCTGATGTTGACTGTTGCTTTACCTTCTTTACCTTCTTTGGTTGTGACAAGAATTACACCGTTTGCACCACGTGCACCATATAATGCAGTAGCTGTTGCATCTTTCATTATGGAAAAACTGGCAATGTCATCTACATTTAGACGTGCGAGGTCGGCGGTGGTGAGTTCTACATTGTCAATTAGGATGAGAGGGCTTGCTGCATATCCAAATGTCGTTACACCTCGGATAAAGAAACTTGCATCATCTTTTCCCGGTTCACCACTGGTTTGATAGGCTATGACTCCTGACATTCTACCGGCAAGAGCTGTTGTCAGGTTACTACTCGGTACTTTCAATTCAGACGGTTTAACGGTAGTAACAGAACTGATAACGCTTTCTTTTTTCTGTTTTGCGAAGGCTACGACGGTTACTTCATCTAGTTCGTCAACTTTTGGTTTGAGATGTACAGTGTAGTCGTTATTAGTGGTTATCTTAACATTTTCAGTTTGATACCCGAGAAAGCTAACTAATAATTCATCTCCAATGTTTACCGAAATTGAAAATTTACCGTCGATGTCGGTGATGCATCCTCTTGTCGAGCTTTTAACAACGACAGTTGCACCTGCTACAGGGGCATTTGTTTCGTCATAGATAGTTCCTTTTACCTCTTTCTTCTGTTGATCCACTGTGGTGGTGGCATAGACTGTCGCATTTATGTGATCTACAACTGGGAAAAAAGGAGTTCCTGAAAAGCACAAGATCAAAAGAGCTTTTCTTAGGCCTTGTGTTGATTGCCAATAATGTTGGCTGGCTAATCGATGTTTCATAATAATTGATTTATATTAGATTAATAGGCATAGTTGTTGCGTTCCAGAAAAAACGGTAATACAACTTTGCGTGTAACTGTTATATTCTAGGTACGAAAATGAGTGCTATTTTTTTGTTCTTCTAGAGGTTGAAACCTGGTAAATCTTCTTTTAGAAGGTCCCTGTCGAGAATGATAATAAGGTTAATAAAGTTCTGATTCTCATAGGCATTAGTTTTGTTTATACTTATATGCAAATGTATGAATTAACTATTTATAATAATAGGATAAAATATGGAATGTATAGCAAAATATCGACAATTATTCCTTTTTATAATTAATAATGTAGGATTTAATCGATAATTATATGAAATATATCGATTTTAGCCTGTGTCTGGATTATTTTATCTGTAATGGCAATAATCTACATCTACAGAGCCAGTTTCTTTTTTATCATTAAAACAATAGATTCCTATCCGGTCACCCCTGTAATTTCCC
>OGJD01001355.1_pt1 | contig 14514 bp, 10 predicted proteins | sample 1571971 | NCBI WGS metagenome assembly OGJD01 (sample SAMEA2582117, study PRJEB24529) | metagenome | biome: Human gut stool | place: China | collected 2011
TGTTTGAATAATTCTTTCGCTTAGCATTCATTTTAAAAGTGCGGTCAGAAAATCCGGTATTATGTAGCAGTTGCACAAAGATTTAATTTGTTGTTTCTGCTACATTTTCTTATCTTTTATGTACAAAAGGTAAGAATAGTCAATGACAAAACAAAAATCAACTTTGGAAAATGCGCTTGAAGAAGCAATTGAAGAAATTGAAACCGAAAAGAAAGAAATTGCAGCGCAAATCAAGCAACTCCATAAAGAATTAAAAGATCTTGATCGGAAGATTTCTGACTATCGCGTGGCATTAAATCACACAAAAGGTCGGGAAGAACCGCCTTTACCTTCAAACCCCAAATTTAGAAATCTTCGCTTCCAAACTTCACCTCAACAGTTGATTGCTCAGGTACTAAAACAAGAGCCTTCAAAATGGTTAAGCGTGAAGGAAATTACATATCAGGCGATGAAGTTAGATGGGCAAGAGATTGAAGAAGTTATACCGTATAAACAATCACAAACGATTGCTTGTACTTTAAACTATTTAAAGTATAAATCGTTAGTGGAAAAATGTTTAATAGATAACTCACAACATTGGCGATTGAGAACACTTGAGCAAGGATAGTAAATAGCGGTAGAAATACCGCTATTTTTGTTTCCATTGCCAGTGAACCTCATTTCGGCTGATTTGAATTCTATCAATCCATTCTCTTTTATAAAACTCATTCAGTTGTTTACGAACGGAATCAAGATGTTTTTCGGATGGTATATCAGGATTTTGTTCAATATCGAAAATGCGCTGCGTGAGTTCGGCAATTGTAAAAGCTTTATTGGGTGCCTCTCGCATCATTTGTACGATGTATTTACGAATTTTCCCTTTAAAAAGCTTATATTTGGATCGGTACACAAAGTTGTCCGTATTATAAAGGACTACATCACTTTCCTGCTGAGTAAGCTCAATAGCACGTTTTAATGTGGCAATGTTCGCATCAAGTAACGCGAGATGATGCAATACCTGTTTACGTTCAAACTCAAATTCTTTGAGTTTCTTATCTAGGTTATATGCCATATATCTACTGCCAAATCACTTCTTGATGAATAATTTTTCGTTGCCAATAACCGCACCATTCATTGTTATCGTTGGTGGTTTTCAAACATCGGCTTAATACATCAATAAACTGCGCTTTATTTGAGGTACGGCGATTGTCCTCACGGTACGCAATTTCATTCGCATAGTTAAGTAAGTATTCGTTGCTGATACGGTGAACTTGTCCGTAGTACATACGTTTGAAGCGACTGAACAAACTTTCTGCCTGATTGTTTGTTACACCTAAATCACTACGATATTCTTCTTTATGGTTTACCGTTCTCAAGTTATAGTAAGGCAACAAGACATCATAAGCCGTACTTTCATCGGTATTGATTTGTGTATTAGGTTTAATGAACTTATCGGCAAAACTTTTCACTACCGATTGCGATTCTGTATGCGCCACAAAAACGTGAGAGCGTTTTGCCCCACAATGCAGCGCATTACTGGCTTTTTCTTCTGGCGAATAATGCTCACGTGCAACCATGACACAACGTTTATCAGGATTCTGATTTTCCTTTAAGCGATAGTCAATACGGTCAGCTTTCTTATTTGCTTTACGTGGTGCAGGATGAACATAAGTACCGTCCATATCCACTACACCTGAAAGGGGTTTCATATCACGGCTTTCAAGTAAGGCTTTACGGAATTTATGTGATAAAACAAATGCCGTGCGAGGATTAAGTTTTGCATTACGCGCTAATTGAAGGGAAGATAACCCTTTGACAGCATTCACCCATTCCATCAAAGCATAAAGATAAACCTTAATCGGTTTCTTGCGATTGGCAAAAATGGTGCCAGAAGTGACGCTAAAAGTGTGATTACAATGTTTGCAACGCCATTGTTTACGTGTAGAAATATAATAAGGCTTGTGTTGTAACCCACATTTAGGACAAGTGATGAACTCTTTTCCACCCCATCTTAATTCACAAAGCAAATCATACGCTTCTTCTTCCGAGAGTTGTGCAATCTCGTAGGATGAAAGCGAGCGAGCTTTGCTAGAAAGTAAGAAATGCTGAGTCATCGTCTTGTTTAAAATTTATGTTAATAGAGATTTTAAATATGCTCAAACGTGATAAAATGCGTTTAAACTAAAAACAAATATACGCTCATTTGCGTAATTTGTCAATTGTAAATTGAAAATGGAACGCTCAAATGTGCATATCAGAAAGATTAAGACAAGTTTGTGAGGCTAAAAATTGGAAAATTACGGACTTCGCAGAACAAACAGGAATAGCCTATCGTACGATGCAAGGTTATATCGGTGGTGAACGTGAACCCAATGCAGAAGGAATGTCAGGCATTGCTAAAGCAGGAGTGAATTTAAATTGGCTCGTGAGTGGTGAAGGTGAAATGTTTCAGTCTGAACCACAAAAAGGTGCAATGTCAGAGCAAGAAACGAAATTAATTACAGACTACCGCACAATGCCTGAGAATTTAAAAGATGCTTTTTCAATTACTTTTAGAGAAATTTCCTATAAGAAATAATTTATTATTTAAAAATAAACATAGAAACAATATATGCCCTATCTGATAGAAAATCGCCGTTACATTGGCAACAAAACCAAGCTCACACAATGGATTAAGCAACTGATTTTATTACACACATCTAGCAATGATACATTTTTTGACGTATTCGCAGGAACAGGCAGCGTAGCCAATGCACTGTCTAGCCATTTTCAGTGCGTGCTGGTGAATGATCTATTACACGCCAATCACGTGATTTATCAGGCGTTTTGGGGCGTGGGCGAAGTTGATAAAACCAAAATTCAGCATATCGCGCAAACCATTCAAACATGGCAACCTGATGATTTACCGAATAATTATTTTTCGGATAATTTTGGCGGTAAATTTTTCAGCGAAGCTGTTGCCAAACAGATTGGTTTTGCGCGTGAATATTTAGACAGCCTGAATTTAACACCAAAGGAACACAGCATTTTACTGGCTTCCTTGATTTACAGCGCGGACAAAATCGCCAACACAGTCGGGCATTTTGATGCGTATATCAAAAAAGACATTGCGCCCAAACCTTTGCCGTTTGATTTGGTTAATTGGTCCATTCAGGAAAAATTCCAAATTTTTCAGAAGGATGCCAATCAACTCGTGCGCCAACAATCCGCTGATGTGGTGTATTTAGACCCCCCATACAACTCACGTCAATACAGCCGTTTTTATCATGTTTACGAAACATTGGTTAAGTGGAATAAACCCATGTTATCGGGCGTAGCGATGAAACCTCCTGCCGAAAACATGAGCGATTATTGTCGCAGCACCGCGCCGACAGTGTTTGCTGATTTAGTTGCCAACATTCAGGCGAAGTATATTGTTGTTTCGTATAACAACACTTATTTTTCCAAAAGCAATTCTTCACGCAACAAAATTGAATTGCAACAAATCGTGGATACGCTCAATTCTCGCGGTCAAACGCAAATATTTACCCAAGAACATCGCGCATTCAACACAGGCAAAACCGAATTTAGCAATCATCAAGAATTGCTGTTTATTACCAAAGTTACTGATTAAATGAGTCAATTTAAACGTTCGCCTTTATTTTATATTGGCGACAAATATAAATTATTAAATGAAATCACCCCAAAATTCCCACAAAATATTCAGCGTTGGATTGAGCCGTTTGTTGGGGGCGGTTCAGTTTTTTTGAATATTCAGGCGCAATCGTATTGCTTGAATGACATCAATTCTTGGGTTATTCAACTGCATCAATTTTTGAGTCAGCATAGTGAAAACAGTGAAGGCTTTTTTCAAGCGGCCTTTGATTTAATTCAACAATATGGTTTATCTTGTTCTTATTTGAAAAACGATATTCCCGATGAATTAAAACGGCAGCACAAAAAAACCTATATTGCGCGTTACAACAAAATCGCGTTTGAAAAATTGCGCAATGATTTCAACCGCGACCAAACAGATTTATTGCGATTTTACGTTTTGCTGATTTACGGATTTAATCGTATGATACGGTTTAATCAGTCAGGCAATTACAATTTGCCTGTGGGAAATGTGGATTGGAATAAAAACGTGGTGAAAGCCTTGCAGAATTATTTTGCGTTTTCAGGCAGCCTGAAAAATCAAATCGCGTGGTACAATCAAGATTACGAACAATTTCTTGAAACGGTGCAGCCCAATTCACACGATTTCATTTATTTAGACCCCCCTTATTTGATTACATTTAGTGAATACAATAAGTTATGGCAATTAGATGATGAACGGCGTTTGTTGAATTTGCTTGATGATTTGAATCGTCAAAATATTCGTTTTGCGATTTCCAATGTAACGCATTACAAAGGGCGAGTGAATACGCTGTTCGAAACATGGGCGCAGCAATACCACACGCACCGTATTAACAGTAATTACATCAGTTATCACGACAACAGCAACAAAGATTTTACAGAAATTTTGGTGTGCAATTATGACTAAACCTATGCAAAAAACGCCACGCGCCAAACGTGCTGCCGAATACAAACAAATGGCATTTGAAACCGCCATCCGCAATCCCGAGCGCTATAAAAGCATCTTACAAACGGTTGCACCGTTTAAAGATAAGATTTTGAATGATGATGTTTTACTAGACATTGTTAGTTCATTATATTTACAAGAAATTGTAAAAAGTGATGGTGTACCAATTGATGAAAATAGTACGATTGATAGTATTAAGGAGCGAGTGAAACAAGTCAATTCAACCCGAAACAGCGATGGTGGCTTTCCAAAAGGTTACGCAGCGCGTTTTTGGACATATATGCGAACACTGTCTGAATTAGGTTTTGTGCTGGCACAATATGAACAGCCATTTCAATTTTCTGCGATTGCCAATAAATTGCTTGCTGGTGAAATCAGCGAGCAAGTGGCTTTTGCGGTGCAAGCGATGAAATACAATCGCCGTTCTCCATATCGCAATGTAAAAAACGATTTTAACTTTTTCCGTTTTATTATCAATGTATTGAAAGAGAAATCTCATTTATCTTATCCACAATTTATTGTGTCGTTATTTAGTCGAGATGGCGATGTCGCAAAATTTCGTCAATTAATCGATGGTCACTCACTGACTTTGGATAATGTAGCAGAATTTGTGCGAGATCAATTTGGTTCAACTTTAAAAGATCAAACAATTACACGCGATTATCCTGATGTGGTGTTGCGCGTGTTGATTTTGACTGGTTTTGTATCGGTTACTTATCAAGGCACAACAATGATTGAGCTGAATCAAGATAATCGCCAAATGATAGATAATTTATTGAATATAAAAATAGAATTGAGTGAAGCAGAAAAAGAAAATCCGCACTTGTATTTTCAGAAATTGGAACAATTAACCGATAAATTATTAGAGATTGCAGCCGATACACCTAATCGGGTTACAAAATTTAACCAAAAAGCACAAAAGCTGCTTGAAAACACTGAATTGAATTTGACTGAAGCGCACATTGTTCAAGAGCTTAAACGCTTGGCTCAAGGCAAAAATAAAAGCAAAAACGTTTTACCGATTTTGTATTATGTAGCAGAACCTTTGCTATTAGAATTTTTATTGAGTTTGTTGCTGGTTTTAAAATATCAAAATCAATTTAGTGTTCAGCCAAATTTTGTTGCTGACCATAATGGCTTGCCAATTTCTCACGCCCCAGCACGAAAAGGTGATATTGAATTGTTTTCCAATGATATTTATTGGTTAATTGAAGCTACACTAATTAAAAATAAGCAGCAGCAACTGAACGCAGAAACAACTTCAGTTATCCGTCACTTTAATGATGCATTAGCAAATTATCAGGCTCATTATTTGTCATTTGTCGCGCCATTGGTTCATTCGGATACGCACCAATTTTATCGGGCGCAAATTGTGTTGAATAAACTTAACTCAGCGGAAGCCAACATTTATTTAAAACCTTATGCGATTGATGAATTCGTTGATGTTACACTCGCAGAAAATAATTTGCTAGATATGCAGAGCCATACACAGGATTTAACGCAAGAAATTGAAAATTTATTTAATCTCCCATAACTTTGGATAAATACCTGTTTCTGAATTTGATTACCTTAAACTCAGAAACAGGTATTTCTTATTGACTTCTCAGCAATTTTTTCTCATATTTCGTTGGCTTTGAATCGAATTTCTATACGCCCTCTATTCAGGCGATAAGGGCTGATTAGCCCACTGGCGATAAATAACATTTGATGGTTTTTTATTTGCATTAAGACGAGTTCATCTCGTTTAGCATTACCGTAAATATTCGGTGTGTGTCTGTTGGTATTCAAAGCAATCAAAAAACGCTTTGAGCCGACTTGAGATTTTCAAGTGGGCGATTTTTTGCATCTAGCGTACAAACTCGAATGCCTTGTACTACACAAGGAAATTCTTAATTACTCAACATTTATGGTTTTATGTACTAGTTCATTAGCTAGTAATAATTTGCTTTAAAAGCCATACCTAAAATAGAAAGGTTTAATATAGTTACTTTCTCTATTGCAAATTGATCAAATTTTGATCTAGAATACTCTCACTTTTTTAAAGTAAATCTTCTCGTTTGCTTTTTCGGGAAATTTCCCATTTTTATATTTTTTGTTCAACCAATTTAACAAGAGAAAAACGGCTTATTGGGTAATAAGCTATTGTTTTTTTTATGTATGTTGAACAAATAAATGAAAAAGAATAAAAAAATATCTCCATATCTATCTGCGGCACTTCGCAATTTATCTATCTATGCGATCTATGATTTATCTGATACTGAAGCCCTTATCTTTCTGAAAAATATTCGTTGGGGAAATTCTCATTGTTTTCATACTGTTCAATGTCCTCGTTGCCAGATTGAGCATAAAGCCTATTTCATTTCTTCTCGTAAGCAATGGCAGTGTAAACATTGCCAACATCGTTTTTCTGTAAAAAGCGGTACGATTTTTCAGCACACCAAACTTTCCCTAAGAAAGCTACTGTTAGCGGTTTATTATTTCACTATCAATAGTAAAGGGATTTCTGCTCTTAACTTATCTCGCCATATTGGCGTGCAATATAAAACATCATGGGCATTACTACATAAATTCCGTGAAGCAGTTGAAAAAACACAAGATTACACACCACTCACGGGCATTATTCATATTGATGGTTGTTATGTGAATAACTACCTTCGCCCAAAAAATTTTAAACATAAGCGAATTGATAGACGTAAAAGATGTCACCAACGTAAAGATAAATCCTGCGTTATGGTTTTCCGACAACAAGCTGCAAATCAGGAAATAATAAAAGGAGCCGACCGCACTCTCGTTGCATTAGTTAAAGAGGAAAATGCTGATGATATGTTTGCTTTAACACATCGCTTAGTCGCACCAAAATCTACAATTTGTGCTGATGAAAATCCTGCTTATGATGGCTTGGCATTTCACTATGACTTATGTCGCGTAAACCATTCGCAAGAATATTGCTCGATTGACGGCACCACCAATAACCTAGCTGAATCCTTCTTTGCAAGATTTAGAAGAATGATTATGGGTGTGTATCATAAGATGGGAAATAATTACATGATGCACTATGCGAGTGAAACTGCATGGCGTGAGGATTTTCGTTACCAGTCAGATAAAGACAAATTCGACAACGTACTAAAACGCTGTTTGAAAGCCAGACCTTCGAGAGATTTAACAGGTTACTGGCAAGGAAATAAGAAACCTACGGCAAAATTCGGATTGGAAAGTTTGTGCTTGGAAGCTTCAAACGATAACCAATATTTAGCCGTAGCCTAAACAATTTAAAGCAACACAAGGAGCAATGATGGAAACCATGACACACACGCCACTTAACGTGGATTTAAAAAAGATGGACTATGAAACATTCAAAACTTTTATGCGAGAACTAGCTCAGATGTATTCAAACGTAAAAGATGATGCCTATCTGTTGTTCTATCACAATTTGCGAGACCTTGCGAAAGAAGTCAGTACTTTACCCCGTAATCCATTGATATTTTATGGAGCCTATGAAATCGCTAATAATCAGGTAGTCGTGGCGATATTTGAAATGCAATTTACCGATGAAGTGTTTGAAACCGAAGATGGGAAACCTTATCAGATGCTTTCGATTATTAGCAGTTTTGCTGAAGATAAAATCTATCTACGTTGCCCGACTAAAATTAGGGAACACCTAACCCAACCCGAATATATTACACTTTGCGAGCAAGCCTATCCTGCGATAATGGAACAAATGCTATTAGAGGAGCAACGTGAAAAATTGTTTAGAAGAAAACCGAAAAGCGAGTAATGGAAAAATAAGTATAATTCTGTAAAATACACTCATAGTAAAAACAATGCCCTTATCGAAATAAGGGCATTTTTGTGCGATTTTGTTTAAATTTTGGTCTTTGTGCAACTGCTACATAATACCGAAGTTTTGTAAAACGCACCGCACTTTTATATGTAACCCCCTAAATTTTCTCATATAAAAACGTAAAGCATTATTAAATTGATATCTAAGGTCTTTATGAAAAAATTATTAAAACCACTTTGTCGCACGCTTACAGCATCCTCTATTGCTATGGCATTACATCAATCCGCTTTTGCTGCCATAGTACGCAGCGATGTGGATTACCAAATCTTCCGTGATTTTGCCGAAAACAAAGGTAAATTCCATGTCGGCGCAACAAATGTGGAAATCCGGGATAAAAACGGCAATGCATTAGGTACTATTTTGCCTAATTTACCGATGATCGATTTTAGCCCTGTTGATGTACAAATGCGTGTGGCAACCCTCGTTGATCCACAGTATGTCGTGAGCGTAAAACATAACAGCGGTTACAAAAATGTTCGCTTTGGTATAAAAACCGGTCATAGCGACATTCCTGATGACACTTACAGATTAGTGGACAGAAATAACGATGGCCCTCCAGATATTTGGTGGAAATACGATCGTCGTCATGAAGACTACCATTCTCCTCGCTTACACCGTTTTGTCACTGAAGTTATTCCAATGCCAACAACAACGGCAGGAACAGATCCGAATACTTATATGGATACAGCCCGTTTCCCTTATATGCTCAGGGTCGGAGCAGGAACACAATTCCGTGAAAGCGCAGATAAAGACCGTGAAGAATTACAAGGTGCTTATAACTACGCCATCGGTGGACAATCCTATGACTTACAACCTAAAAAACAGGGATTCCTCGATTTATTCGGCAATTTATTTGATAAGCCGCTTACCAACTATGCTGTACCAGGAGACAGCGGCTCACCGATTTTTACCTTTGATAAGCAACAAAATAAATGGGTCTTTTTAGGCACTTATACCTATTGGGGTGGGTATAAAAACACCACTTGGCAGGAATACATTATTTATCGCAATGATTTTAATCAACAGCGATATGCTGAAGATATTGCGGGTCAAATTTCTGCAGATAACAATGAAGAGTTCATTTGGGAAGCAGCAGATAAAACCAGTACGATTCGTAGTACAAGAAATAACAATAAAACCTTAGTCGTTGATTTAATTGATGCTTCTTTAAAAACAGCAGAAGAACAACTTAACTATGGTAAAACCGCTTATTTAAACGGAAATAATGGTTTATTAAAACTCAAAGGCGACATCAATCAAGGCGCTGGAGGGCTTTATTTTAACGGAAATTATACCGTCAGCGGACAAAATGCAAACACCACATGGACTGGTGCAGGAATATCCATTGCTGAGGGAAAACAAGTTAATTGGCAAATTCGCAATAACGACATTTTATCTAAAATTGGCAGCGGTACATTGCACGTTAATGGAACCGGGAAAAATGACGGTAAAATCAGCGTTGGTGATGGCACCGTTATTTTAAACCAAAAAGCAGACGAAAATGGCAATAAACAGGCATTTAAAGAAGTCGGTATTGTGAGTGGTCGCCCAACAGTTATTTTAAATGATGCTGAACAAGTCAATCCGGATCGTATCTATTTTGGTTTCCGTGGCGGTCGTTTAGATCTTAACGGGAATAACTTAACGTTTAAGCGCATTCGTAACGTTGATGAAGGCGCAATGATTGTCAATCATAATGCAAATCAAGCATCAACTCTTACGCTAACAGGTCAAAACTTATTTCTCCCGGAACAAGTTACGATCCGTGAAGTTCAGAATTCAAACCGCCCCGCAGGATATCACTTATATCATTGGCAAAACGGCTGTGAAAATCGTTACTTTGTCTCTAAACACGACAATATGAAAGCTTCATTCCCTTGCAAACCGGATCAAGGCAGTACAGAGGATTGGGAAATCGTAGCAACGGATCGTGAAGAAGCAATTAATATTGTTACCCAAAGGGAAATACAACGAAAAGATGTGACGATTAATGCTTTCGATGGTTATTTAGGCGAAACAAATGCCGCTCTCCATAACGGAAAATTAAACGTTAATATCAATGCCGTAAACAACCAATCAACTTTCCTGTTTACCGGCGGTAGTCAGCTTAACGGTGACGTCACATTAAATCAGGGTATTGCGTTATTCTCCGGCAGACCTGTTCCTCATGCCAATGATTATTTAAATGGTAACAAAGGGAAAGATGTCGTCTTTGATGATGAATGGATTAACCGCACTTTTAATGCCAACAACATTAATGTAAACAATAATTCTGTCCTTTATAGTAGCCGTAACGTTGCACAAGTTAATGCCAACTTCAATGCAAGCCAAAATGGTCAAATACATTTAGGCTATAAAAGCGGTGATCCTGTTTGTATTCGCTCTGATTACACAGGCAAAGTCACTTGTAGCAATGATGATATTTCAGCCAAAGCGTTAAATAGCTTTACGGCAACTGAAATCCGTGGCAATACCCAACTCACTGACCATGCCCAACTGATCTTAGGTAAAGCACATTTATTCGGGACGATTAACGGTACAGGAAATAGCTTAGTAAGATTGACAGAAAATGCGAATTGGACACTGACAGGTGATAGCCAAACTGCCCGCTTAAATCTAGAAAAAAGCCATATTTTCTTAAATAGCCAAGAAAACCCTACAGTCTATAATCACTTAACAATTAATGCGTTAAACGGAGAAGGAACATTTCATTATGCTTCCGCGCTTACCAATCAACGCGGCGATAAAGTCACTGTAACCCATCAGGCAAGCGGTAATTTTGTACTAGATGTTAAAGATAGCGGTGGCGAAGCTAAATATGAAAAACTTGATTTATTGGATGCCTCTAAAGCAATCAGAGATCCGGCATTAAAAGTATCATTAGCCAGAAATCATGTAGATCTTGGTGCCTACGTTTATAGTTTGATTGAACAAGATGGTATTTTCCGACTCTACAATGCCAAGTTAGAAAACGAAAAAATTGAAGCAGAACGTATCGCGAAAGAAAAAGAGGCAGCCCGTTTAGCCGAAGAAGCTCGTCAACGTGAATTGGCACGTTTAGAAGCTGAGCGTATTGCCAAAGAGAAAGCAGAACAAGCGCGTCTTGAAGCGGAGCGTATTGCGAAAGAAAAAGAAGAGGCACGTTTAGCGGAAGAAGCTCGTCAACGCGAATTGGCGCGTTTAGAAGCAGAGCGTATTGCCAAAGAGAAAGAGGAGCAAGCCCGTCTTGAAGCGGAACGCATCGCAAAAGAGAAAGAAGCCGCTCGTTTAGCCGAAGAAGCTCGTCAACGTGAATTGGCTCGCTTAGAGGCGGAACGTATTGCTAAAGAGAAAGAGGAACAAGCACGTCTTGAAGCAGAACGCATCGCAAAAGAGAAAGAAGCGGCTCGTTTAGCCGAAGAAGTTCGTCAACGTGAATTAGCACGCTTAGAAGCTGAGCGTATCGCTAAAGAAAAAGAAGACGCTCGTTTAACTGAAGAAGCTCGCCAACGTGAATTGGCGCGCTTAGAAGCTGAGCGTATTGCTAAAGAGAAAGAGGAACAAGCTCGTCTTGAAGCAGAACGCATCGCCAAAGAAAAAGAAGCACAAGCTCGTCTTGAAGCGGAACGTATTACTAAAGAGAAAGAGGAACAAGCTCGTCTCGAAGCAGAGCGCATCGCCAAAGAGAAAGAAGCAGCTCGTTTAGCCGAAGAAGCTCGTCAACGTAATGCAACAACAAAACCGGTAACATACAAACAAAAAGAGATCATTAGTGCAAATACCAATGCTGTGCTATCTGATACAGCGATGTTGACCGCACTTAATCTTGAGTTAGCCTCACGTTTAGATCGTACAATTCTGACTCAACGTTCCGGTATGTGGCTTTCTTATAACAATAGCGATCATAAATATCATTCTGATGATTACAAAAACTTCCACAGTAAAAGTAATCAAGTTGCGTTAGGGGCTGAAACACCAGAAATGACGAATGGTGTTGTATTAGGGGCGATGGTAACCCACGCACAAACCAATAATGAGTTTTCATCATTAAATGGTAAAAACACCCTCTCCTTAGCAACCCTGTATGCAAAACAGCAAATCGATCGATTTAGTTGGGCTATTGATACAAGCTACGGTTGGTCGCGCAGCAAAATTGACGGCGAACATAAATTTGATCGCAATATCGTAAATGTTGGTCTTAATATGGCTTATGACGTCATGATAAATGGTCTGCAAATTACACCAATGCTCGGCGTTCGTTATCACCAATTCAGCTCAAGTGAAGGCGAATTAAAGGGCGTTATTGTGAAAAACCCGGCAATCAAGTTGCCGACCTACCACACAGGCATAAAAGTAGGTTATCACTTTAACGTCAACGGTTGGGAAATTACGCCGGAGATCTCAACTTACTACGTTTCTACAGGAAATAAATCTTATAGCCAACGTATTAATGAGCAAGAATTTGAGCAAACATTTGGTCATTATACTTACCATGAGGCAAACCTCAGCTTTGGTTATAAACCTTGGAAAGTCTCAATGTATGCTGGCAATAGCCGAGGTAAAAACAAAGAGAAACAGAACCAATTTGGTGTAAAACTCAACTATAGTTGGTAAAACACCTAAAAAAACGACCGCACTTTAACCTGTCCCAAAACTTGGACAGATATTAAATATTGAGCTCTGTCCAGCACAGAGCTCAAATTTTTTAATCTGAGTTTAAGGCATACCTCGTTATAATAACGAATATAGCCATGCATACCGGCTCTAATTCATCAATATTATTGAACTGGCTGGAATAATTTTAAGGTGTTAAAGGCACTCGCTATCACAGCATTGACATAACAATTCTCCAACCAAATTATGCTTCGTCATGTCATTGGGCTTACTTTGCCTTATTTTACTTTTTATCTGCGCGCATCGGAAAGGATAGCCTGGAATTACAACAGGATTTAAATAAAAACATTGACGATTTTAATCGCTTATTAGAAAAATTTAATACCGTTACTGCCCGTAAAAATCTCTCAGAACAAGAGATGGTTAAAGCTCAAACCATGGCGGCGAGGCAACAGAGCTTAAGTAGAACTTTCAGCCAAAGACATTAAAACTATCCCTGACATCGAACCTTATAGCACGATAATGAAGAGAACCATTTGTTAGCACATCAATAAAATAGAACAAAGTAACTGAGCTTTTTGTCATGGAGCTTTGTAAATTTATGATAGTTCTTCTTTTCGGCATCCCAAAAATCGCCATATTCCAACGGCAATGAAGGTGGCGGCGAGGTAAACTGTGAGATAGCCAAAGGCATGCGCGAGGCGGAGGGAGACAAAGCCTGCTAGGTAGGCGCCTAAGAGGGCGACGGAGAATTGCAATGCGCTGTCGAGCGTGGCGTAAGTTTGAGTGGATTTGTCCATAATCATGGCGAGCAAGCACGGCACAAGTAATGCGTAAGTCATACTTAATAATAAGATTGGTACGGCGATAAGATAAGGAAAATCCGTGCCGACATATTCAAATAAAATAAATAAGCAGAAGGCAAAAATTTGGCTAAATAATACCCATTGAGTGACAGAAACCCGAGAATATTTTTTGAGTAATAGACCACTGAGCGGAGCAAAGGCGATAGCACAAAGGGGTTCGAATACTGAAAGTAATAGCCCAATGTGTTGGCTGCTCCAGCCCAAGGTATTTAGACGCGGAACGAAACTACTGACCACCATGCCGCTGGGAATAAACACAAATAACAATAAAATCAACCAACGAAATGAAATGTGCGGTTGTTGCCAAAAGTGGAAAAAGCGTGTGAATAAAAAACGCAATGGCGGATTTTGCGGTTCAGCGGCAACTGTAGGTTCGGAATATAGGCTAATTTGTAGAATCAATAGTAGTGCAAAAACACTGATTAAATCCACCGCACTTTGCCAACCGTAATGATGATAAATCAGTAATACCAAACCGCCGCCAAGCATTTTACCCACGCGTCCTGCGATCACTTGAATGACACCGCCAAAGCCACGTTGCTCAAAAGGCAGGATGGCACACGTCAGCCCCAACGCCGCACAACCGAAAAATAGACTGCTTAGGTTCAATAGCACACACGCCACCATAAGCAGTGTAAAATCCCGTTGCGGTTGGATGAAATGCAACATAAATA